>SDBT01005055.1_pt1 | contig 22246 bp, 22 predicted proteins | sample 2277101 | NCBI WGS metagenome assembly SDBT01 (sample SAMN10404973, study PRJNA504765) | marine sediment metagenome | isolation source: marine sediment core GS10_PC15, 103 cmbsf | place: Arctic Ocean: Southern Knipovich Ridge | collected 2010 | reverse complement strand
ATGTTTCGCTAGTGGTTAAAAAACAGGTGGAGAGGTTGTATTTTTCCATCGAGCGTAATAAAACAAAAAATATATAATAAAAATACACCATGAAATTAGAAAAATTTCCTTTATTTTTCTTGGCTATATTTTTTGTTATCATTGGGTTTTTTATTACCGTGATGCATCCTAAAAATAATTTACTCCCGTTTGTTATTTCTTTGTTGATATTTTTTCTTTTCATGTACATCATCTTTATTAAAAAAGAATCTTAAATATCAAGACCGCATAAGAAATTCTTTAACTTAAATATCAAGACCGCATAAGAAATTCTTTAACTTAAATATCAAGACCTCCACAAATATTATTATAATAATATTTAGTTTTAGTATACCCACTCATTTGGAACCCTATCTAAAAAAGATCTTATTGGATTCTATTATTTCTATGTGATTTTCTGTTCCCCATTCGTCTTCCTCAATTCTGGCTACCCATATTTTTCCCCAATTAATTGGGTCTTCATCGGAGACTTTTTTAAACCAATTATCATCGCACACCGTGCGTGTTTTATTTTCCCAGTCATTATTTTTACTCCAATAATAAGATTTTTCTGTAATCTTGATGATATGTTTTACTCCAGATTCATATGCTTTATCTACATTAACATATATTGCATTGGGATATCTTAAAATATATAACTGATTGTGTTTGATTTTAATATCTCCATAAAACCTTATTTTAGTTAATTCTAGCATATGATCTTTATAATAACCAAATTTGTCTATTCTTTTTTTAATTTTTTGTTGGTTTATCGGCAATATTTTTTCTTTGCTTATAAACATCAACGCATTTTTTAATTCTAAGAAAACACCTCCAGTTTCCGAATATTTTTTATTATAATACCACCAAATATAGTTATTCATATTATTTGTGTTATCCAACTCCGTTAAATTAGGTTTTATTTTTTTATAAATATTAGTTTATAAAATTCACTTTTTCGTTTAGAAAACGAGTTTACGTCGTCCGATTAGTAGCTCATCATCTTTTCTCGGAATTTATATAAGAGGTTGGCTGTAGTTTTTTCAGTTAAATCAACTATGTATTTTCTAAATCCCCCTCCCAAAACTTAGTAGCTCATCATCTTTTCTCGGAATTTATATAAGAGGTTGGCTGTAATTTTTTCAGTCAAACTACCACCATTAAGTTTTTGACTGGCGTTCCAATCTATATTAAGAAGTGGAGTTGTTTTTTCTATACCGTTAAAAACCGTTTTATAGTTGTCTTTTAGATTTTGGAAATACTGTAAGGTGTAACCACCAACTTCATCTTTCCTACCACGTTTTAGCATTCTTGCAAAAGCAATCTCGGGATCAACATCAAAATTGACGATCAATGAAGGCTGTGGTCCTTTTTCAGTCTTGATAATAGACTTATAAACTTTCCATTCCGATTCAGTGATATTACCATTGTTTTTTTGCATAATAGCAAAAGCGTAGTCGCCTACTAAAGTCCTATCTAACAAAGCTATACCCCCCGATTTGGCGTATTCACAAGCATCTTTATATGCATTTCCTCGCTTCATACCCATTATAACTTGGAAAGAATAACTGTAATCTTTCATATTCTTGATGTACTGACCTAAAAGATCGGGGTTAATGTATTCCTTGAATAATTTGACCTTCAATTTGCACCCCTTCAATAAATTATAAATTGCAGTAATAGCTGTTGTCTTGCCGGCTCCAATCAACCCTTCAATCCCAATAACACTTCCCCTAAGACATCTAAAAGCCAAATTATAGTTATTAGTATCTTCAAATAGTTCGATTTTTTCAGGGGGAGATGACATAGTAGTGTTTGGCGGGTGGTGTTTGGTGGTAGACGTTTGGGTTGATATTTTTTAGTTTTGATTTTTTTTGATTACACTTCATTTTTTGCATCAACCCAAAAACAAACTAAATAAAAATACGTACCTTTTTACGTATTTTTTTACCTTTCTTTGGTCGACTACCTCAAACCCAACAAGACCAGGGTGTGAATTTAACGTCATAAGTCTTCAAGAGCTTTTTAGTTAAGCCTAAGAACGGTTTATCCAATCGATAGCCTGTCCGAGCAGATATGTTGTAGTACTGTAACTTTTTCTTTCTGTGAAAGTTGATGTGCCTGGCTTTTACTTGATGTATATGTTCATCTACTTTGTTTCCACAGATAACAATGGGAACATCTGCTGAGATGTTTCTGATGGCGTCGTACCACTTTTCTACGTTCCTGTAACTTCGTTTGTCAGTCACGTCGAACATGATAATAGCAGCATCGAGGCCATAATAATATCCATCTCCCAATCCACTAAATTTTGGATTACCAGCACAATCCCACAAATTAAAAACAACTTGACCTCGATTAGTGTTGAACCGCAAATTATGAACTTCAACACCAATAGTCGTGTTAAATTTTGTTTCAAAATTACCAGTTAGGTGACGCTTAATAAAAGCAGTCTTTCCTACTTTAGAATCGCCAACAAGAACAACTTTATAGTGTTTAGACATATTGGAGATGAAGTAAAACAAAACTATCCGATTTTCAAAAATAAAATTAAAGAAAATTCATTTTTGATTTTTTTGGTATCAAGTTTGTTTAAATTGGTCAGTTGGTTTTTTAGTTTCGAAGCTCCAATTGCCAATTCTTAGTTCTTTGTAAAACTTACCTGGATGGTTTGGAGAGTAGATAAGATCTCGTTTAAGAGCGTCAAGTCTAGGTAGGTAAAGTCTGTTTTTGAGAACTTTAACTACTCTTTTTAACCCTCTCTTTCTTTTTTCATTATTTCTAAGCGCCTTAAGGCACCACACTTTTTTCCACTCCGTTAATTTGTTCGAAAAAAGGTCGTTATTTCTACACCAAAGTTCAGTAATTTTATGGAAAAAAGGAAGAGAAGTTAGTTGGTTATTCTCACACCAAAGTTCAGTAAGCTTGGGGCAGAGCGGAAGCGAAGTTAATTTGTTGTTATGACAGTAAAGCTCAGTAAGCTTGGGAAGTGACGGGATGGTGGTTAGTTGGTTATGACAACAATTAAGCCAAACGAGATTAGGAAGTGACGGGATGGTGGTTAGTTTATTTTCATAACACCAAAGGTTAGTAATATTGGGAAAAAGTGGAAGAAAAGTTAGTTGGTTATAGTGACACATAAGGTAAGTGAGTTTGGGGAAGAGAGGAAGAGAAGTTAGTTGGTTACAGCGACACAAAAGTTTAGTAAGATTAGGAAGAAGCGGAAGAGAAGTCAGTTTGTTAAATAAACACATAAGGTAAGTAAGATTAGGAAGAAGTGGAAGAGAAGTTAGTTCGTTATGTTGACACGCAAGTTTAACTATTAAGTCCTCTTTACCCTTCAAAGCTTCAGGCCACTTTTTCAAACCTAACTCAGATATATCCAACCACTTGGAAGTATCTTTCGACCACTTTTCTATTCTTTTTTCCAATTCCATTTTCACCTCTTCAACTCAAATTTTTCTTTCAAAAAACTTTATGAATTCATTTTGTGTTTTCAAGAACAAATGAATTTTCATTAATTTTATTTTGAAAAATGTCTACTCTGAAAATAAAATTTCAGGGTTTAGCGTTTTGTAGTTGGTGTGCCGGCCCAATCCGAAAACACTTATTCCAGCATGTGTGTAATAGTCGTATATATTGCTGGAAGTGCTTAGAAGAGAAGGATAAGTGTAAGAAGTGTAAGAATCGGTTTGTACAGATTAAAAAGCAACCCCGAAATTTTTTCAATTAGTTTGTATATATTCATATTAATGTAAATAATATGATGTTCGGAGATTTCTCCAACCCAAAACCCTAGTGCTCCCTCCCAAAATCCACACTCACTCCCCGCCACTCTTCGCTCCACTAGTCTCGCCAATTATATTCGTTTAACATTGGTAACATGATGCGATTTCCATTACTTATGTACCTAGTTTTTTTATACGTCAAACTATCAAGAGGGCCGCTAAATTCGGTTTTTAGCCAATAATCATTAGCTGGTATTAGTTCTTTGCCAGGATAACTTTTATCATAAAGGTCCAAAAGCAAATTTTCAGAATTACTAAAAGATTCTGGATTTCGAGCCTTTATCATTAATAAGAAAGCGTAAGCGCATTCGCAACAATCAAAAGGCACATCAAAACATTCATACATATACGTTTTTGTTTTAATTTTATACGATCCCTTGACTGGTAGTTCAACTCCTTCGCCTTTTTTAACAGGTTCGCGACACCAAGTACATAACCCCCCGTCTTTGGTATTACCCCCAGAGTATATAATAGTTTTCCCTTTAATTTGTTCACCCATCGTTGGTTTTTTCGTTTGGGTTTTTTCGTCCAGTTCGTATTTTTTCAAAATGAAACCATACTAACACTCATTTTGAAAAAAACAAAAGACCAACTAAACTAAAAGACCAAACTAAAAGACTAAAGTATGAGTACGAAAAACAACACTTTAAATCTTACTTTAATCCTGACGACCCATCAGATTTTGGATTTTATAAACAAATCTTTTATCGATGATCTTAGGAATGAAAACTTTAGCTATACTATCAAAGTAGTAAAAACCCTCCCAGTAGGAGTAGAAAAATTACCTGTGGCGATTTTAAATCACTCGAGAAAACACTATACCTACTTTAATTCTTCGAAAGGTATTATCCAGTGGGCTAAAAAGCTTTCTAAACTTTTAAAACCACCAACCATCATCGGAGCTTTAGAACATTTAAATTTAGGATGCATGTATTCTGGCAAATCTACTGAATTACTGAGGTATCTGACTATTAACGCTGATTTGGAATTAAGAGTTTTGTATGTAAACAATACTCTTGATGATCGTGACACTGAAGGTGGCGATGAATCATTTACTACACATAGTAGTTCGGGCAGAATGTCAAAAAAAATAAAAGCAATTAAAGTTAAAAGTTTGAAAAGTGTTGATGTATCGGATTATGATGTCATAGGAGTTGACGAATTCCAATTTTATGACGATGATGATCCGGCGGCTATAATAAAAGATTGGGTTGTAAATAAAGGAAAGCGAGTTTCTGTCTCTAGTTTAGACGGTGATTTCAAAATAAATAAATTCGGTAAAGTTTTTGATTTGATACCTTTGTGTCAACCGGGCGGCCTGAGAAAGATGACAGGTGCAAAATGTGTTATTTGTTTAAAAAAAGGAAAGATAGTATCTGCGGGCTATACAAAAAAAATAATTGATAATGGTAAAGATGTAGTAGTAGATGTTGGTGGCAAAAATAAATATATAGCAGTTTGTCTAAAATGCCATTACGCATAATTTTAAAATAAAAAAAATATCCGTATTAAAAATCAAAACTAAATATGCCTCGCGCCAAACAAACTTCCAGAAGATCTTCCGCCAAAAAACCCAGAGGTCGGGGAAGGCCCAAGGGATCCACCAAGAAGACCACTACCGCCAAGAAAACTACCAAGAAAACCGTTACCAGAAGAAGTTCCATCACTACCGCTAGAAGACATGCTGATGTCAGAAGAACTTCGGCCGGTGCCAAACTTGCTATTGCAGCTTTAGATAAAAGATATGGCGGGCCTATGATGGAGGCTGTTATGACAGTCGCCGGCTTGTTTGCTCGAAGCGCTGGACGTGTCACTTTGAATGTTAGAGACATTAATGCTTCTCTCGAAGTCCATTATCTCTTGAAAGTCATCGGCAGAAGAGTCGCAGCCTTCAAAGCCGTTGCCAGAAAACGCAGAAAGTCAGTTTAAATAGTGATTTTTGGTTCCCCACACTTACTTACTAATATGTTTTAAAACATATTACTACTCAAGAAATTTGCTCAGCAAAGTCAGATAAATGAAATATAATAGGAAATTAAAAATAAAATAAGAAATTAACCATAAGTTAGATGAGTTTGTTCTTTTGACCCAGGTTCAAATGATGTTATCACTAAATTCCAAAAAAACCACTAAAACCATCCAGGAACCATCTGGTGACATAATAGGTAATATTATGAGGTTTATGTCACTCGGTCAAGTCGTTAAATTAGCCAAATTAAAATTAAAATATGGTGATTATGCTTTAAAAAACACTTATTTCGATTTATCTGACTATAGAGTTCGTGATTCATTTGTTTCTAACGATTTTGATATGTTGATGAAAAATATAAGCTTAAATCGTCAGGACTTGTTTGAGTGTGTTGCCAAAAAGGGATTAGTTGATAAAGTTAAAATATTATTAAAAAACTCTGCGGTTAATCCCGGTAATTCGAGTGTTCTTGAAAATGCTAGCACAGAAGGCCACTCTCTGATAGTAAAAGCATTGCTAAAAGATGGAAGAGTTGATCCCAGTGATGATAATAACGAAGTTATTCTGACTGCTTGTCGAAATGGACATCCAGAAGTAGTAAGAGTGCTATTGAAAGATAAAAGAGTTGATCCTAGTGTTTGGAGTAATAAAGTAATCAGATGGGCTAGTGAAAATGGACACCTCGAGGTGGTGAAAGAGTTATTAAAAGACCCAAGGGTTGATCCTAGTGCCCAACGCAACACCGCGATCTTTCGAGCCAGTTTAAACGGGCATCTAAAGACGGTGAAGGAGTTGTTGAAAGACACCAGAGTTGATCCTGGTCAAAATCGTAACCGCGCGATTGTATTTGCTAGCCAAAAAGGACGTACTTTAGTAGTGAAAGAGTTATTAAAAGACCCAAGAGTAGATCCTGGTGATTGGGATAATAGTGCACTCCAGTTGGCTAGTGAATATGGACGTCTAAGGACGGTAAAATTATTATTAAAAGACTCTAGAGTTGATCCTAGTGCTAGGGAGAATCTGGCGATTATGAACGCCAGTAAAAATGGACATACGTTAGTGGTAAGAGAATTATTGAAAGACCCAAGGGTAGATCCAAGCGACCACGATAACAAAGCAATTGGAGATGCCAGTTTATATGGATATTCTGAGGTGGTAAGAGAGTTGTTAAAAGACGAAAGAGTTGATCCTAGTGTTGATGATAATTTTGCGATTAGGATAGCTAGTTTTAATGGGCACCTAGATATGGTAAAAGAGTTGTTGAAAGACGATCGAGTTGATCCCAGTGCTGGTGACAACCAGGCGATTGAGTGGGCTAGTGAAAATGGACACACGTCAGTGGTAAAAGAGTTATTAAAAGATAAAAGAGTTTATAATTCACTTTCAAAAAATCTTAAACGTAAAATCGAAGTTTATTTACACCGAAAATAAACGTATTTGCGTCGTCTAGACCTGGAAGAAATTATACGAAAAATCTACGAAATAAAGTTTTGTGTCAAAGTGGGATAAATGAAATATACTAAGAAATTAAAAATAAAATAAGAAATTAACCATAAGTTAGATGAGTTTGGTTAAAAAAGACTTAGATTCAAATGATGTTATCACTAAATTCCAAAAAAACTACTAAAACCAATCCCGAACCATCTGGTGATGTGATAGGCAATATTATGAGGTTTATGTCACTCAGTCAAGTCGTTAAATTAGTTAAGTTAAAATCAAAATATAGCGATTACGCTTTGAAAAGCACTTATTTTAATTTCTACAATGACAAAGTTTGTGATTTGTTCGATTTAAAAGATTTTGATATGCTGATGAAAAACCAAAGTTTGAATAGGCAGGATTTATTTGAATGCGTTACCAAGAAAGGATTTGTCAGCATATTGAAGGTTCTGTTAAAAGATCCCAGAATTGACCCCTCAGACGATCACAACTATGGGATCAGAGTAGCTAGCAAACTTGGACACTTATATATAGTCGAAATATTACTAAAAGACGCCAGAGTTGATCCCAGTGCTGTTGACAATTATGCTATTCAAATGGCTTACCGAAATAAACACCCAAAAGTGATGGAAGAATTGTTAAAAGATGAAAGAGTTGATCCTAGTGTTGACCATAATAAAGTGATCAGATGGGCTAGTCAAAACGGATACCTAAGTTTAGTAAAGAAGTTATTAAAAGACCCCCGGGTCGATCCTGGTATTAATAACAACGAAGCAATCGGTTCAGCTAGTGAAAATGGGTACTTAAGTACGGTAAGGGAATTATTAAAAGACTCTCGAGTTAATCCTAGCGATTTTAACAACCGTGCAATTATATGGGCTAGTGAAAATGGACACCTAGAAGTGGTGAGGGAATTATTAAAAGACTTACGAGTTGATCCCAGTGATGATATGAACGAAGCAATCGGTTTGGCTAGTGAAAATGGACACTTGAACGTAGTGAAGGAGTTGTTGAAAGATAAACGATTTAATTCTAAGTGTGGTCTTACTACGGCGATTACACGGGCCAGTAAATATGGACACCTCGAGATAGTAAAATTATTACTAAAAGATGGAAGAATTGATCCTAGTGCTATGAATAACAATGCTATTAGATGGGCTAATGGGATTACTAAACACCCAGAGATAGTGAGGGTGTTATTAAAAGATAAAAGAGTTATTAACACAATTTCAAAGGGTCTTAGACACAAACTTAAGATTGATCAATTCCTCAAATGAACATAAATACGTACGTATTCTGTTTTTGACAAATCTCGTAAGCCATAAACCTGGAAGATTTTACGACCCTTAGGTTTCCAAAACGAATCTAAATATGGATAAGTCGAAAAAAACTATTTAATATCGACAAAATGGCTTCTCAAAAACCGTCCACCGTCTATGTCGTGGAAAGTTACACACTGTATTCAGATGGTTATTGTGCAAGAGAATATAGACCGCGCATTGCATTTCCAAAATTAAAATCGGCGCAGGTTTACATGAAAAAAAGTGAAATTGATGATAAAAAAAATCCGGATACGTTCCGTAGTATATATCGCATACAGAAGGTTCCTTTTGAGAGCGATAAACTATGATGTATACCTCAATTTTTTCATCATCAACACATTAAATAAATACGTACCAAAACGTATTTTATATTTACGACTCCATCTAAATCCACTACTCAAACTACATAGGATGGAATATCCCAAACCAAAGGGAAACGAGACAAATTATATTTTAAAGGCTCTGGTGGTATACGCTTGCCAGATTTCATTATTCTACCTAAAGCACCAATGCGCTTTGCGTGTTTAAGCGTTAAACTCAGAGTATAATTGTTAGTTTTTTCTACGTATTTGACAAACCCCTTGGGAATTTCATCTTTGATAAGATTGGAGATGTAGGTTTTTACTTTAGTTCCTTTGAAAAAATCAACATTTAAAAATTCGTTGGCATCTTCCAATATCTTTATTTGGGATGATATGTTTTTTCTGAGCCCTTTGGTGACGACAAACTTTTCGGAAGACAAAGGCCTACTGGAAGCTGGTTTTATCAGATAAAATTCATCAAAACACGTTGATAGCAAATACAAAAGTTGGACCATAGGTTTTTTGACAGTTCTAAATATTTTACAAGCAAAAGATCCGTCAGTATTCAAAGTTTTCAAAGCGATTAAAAACTCATTGAGGATTAGTTGGAACATTTCTGTTTCTCTGTCGACTCCGCGTTTTCTTAATTTCTCATCAACACTGTAACCACCGTCCCCAACAACTAAATCAACTCCATTAGGGTGGAAAGCTTTGATTTTCTTGGAAAAAGGCACTGAATTGGTAAAAAGATTACCAGTACCGTCTCCGCCAAATCTTTGATCGCCCCATTCTATGTTAAATCTGTGAATAGTATCCATCTCAATGACATCCTCTCGCCAATGCAAACCGCCATCGTCAGGATGTAAAGATAGACCATATCCCAAACTTTGACCTTTCCTATACTGAATGTATTGAGTAAAACCACCGGGTGCTGAGGCAACATCACAAAACAGAAAAGGATCTTTAGTTTGATTTGGAGTACTTGACAAAAGACCGAAGTTTGATTTGGTTAAATCAAAAATACAATCCAGATTAGCCAATTTGACAGCCGAGCGATTAACAAAAATAGAATTTTTTATCCTTTCGAATGGATTACCCATTTTTTTGAGTATACCAAACTTCTCATTGATAAAATCATCTTCGTTTTGAAAATCGACAACCGCCAGCTCATCTAAAGTGCTTTTGTTTACGTAGGTATGGGAATCACTCTTTAACTTTTTCTTGGTCTTTAGATTCAACCTCTCAACCTTAATATCAGCTACCAGCCTTAGGTTTTTCGTTACCACCGGTTTTGGTTTACTGTACCTGGGTTTGGACTTAGAAAAGCTCGAATATAACCTACACAAATTTATAGTTGGATCCATCTTAAATCTATTTTACACTCGTATTTTATTTAAAACATAAAAAATGCAACTTCATTTTAAAAATACTGGCTAAAAACATAAGAGTTGATTTAGAATTATGTGGATTAATCGGTGTCGTTTGATCGAAACTATAGATATAAACACTCCGAATTTTATCATCAAAGAGCTTGCCAAATTTGAATCGGTTATGTTTAATGAGGGCAAGTTGACGTCCTCTTATGATTACAAATTAAAACTAATTGTTTTGCTCAAAGAGGACGTCAATAGGGTTGAGATCAAAAAAACAAAGGTTGGTGATGAATATGAGAAAAAATCTCTCGGAATAATAGCAAACTTTGTTAATTATGATAAAAAAGTGAAGTGGGGTTTGGGAAAAGTAACTAAGGCTTTTAGACGTATTGTCAGATATTATAAACATGAAAACTACGAAAATCTTAACCCAAAGTTTGTCTACGGTGCGGTGGATGAAAATAATATTAATAAAGTTGATTGTATAACAGTTTATGGTGCCTGTGTCTATTTTGGAATTAAAAACATCAATGAGCACAACATTGAATATAAACTAAAGGAATACTTAAACTTAACCGAGTACAACCTTAAAAAAAGAATTATAATGAATTTAGACTCGTTTAGCAAAGTTGAAATGTATAATCTGTTAAAAACCAAACTTAAGCTAGGTGAGAAAAAGATTGACTACGAAAGATTGGGAGCCATTATGATAGGATTGAAGTGCGGTGGGGGTAGTAGTAACGATGATGGAGGTGATGAAAATAAAAGTTTGGGTAGTGTGGATGAAAATAAAAGTTTTCCATTCTCTCCAAAAACCTCGGAGGAAGCAATTTGTTTTGCAGCTCGCACGTACAAAGTTGATATAAGTAACCATGATAACCCAGTTTTGACTTTGAAAAAAATAGGATCAAATCCGCAATATAAAAATATGTGTAGAAGTTTGAAAGAAAAGTTTAATCCCAAGTTACCACGTTGTTTTTACGAACGTTCCGATCTATTTAATTTAGCTATTAATTTTGGTTTTTCGAAAGAAAATTTAACGGGCAATATCTACGAAGTGTGTACTAGTATGTGTGGAATTATGAATTTTAAACACGGTATTCGGAATGGCTATATTAACCCGTCAACTCCAGTTTACAAGGATTTGGTTGAAGATTTAGACTATGGTAGGTGTCTCACTTATGGGAATGATAAAACTCGATACATTATTCAATATGCTGAACTTAGAGATGTTTTCGACAATTACAAAGAATTCTTTATTCCTTATGATACTAAGAAGTTATTTACAAGCATTAACATAACAAAATTAAAGGGGCTGTGCAAAAATAACCCTTTCAACGATTCTGCTAAGAAGGGTTTGTTGTTTAAGATCAATCAAATACTATCATCGAGATCAAACTTAACCGAAAGTGAAAAAAGTTTAATTGAGTTGCACCGAAGAGTTCCTGATGTTATAGAAAAAGCAGTTATTGGATTCGTTGAGGTGGCGATGTTTATGAGGTCTTGGGATGGCAAAGATAAATACCCTTTGACTAGCGGAGAGACTCTAGTAGGTGATAAGGAGTTACACGTCTCACGAATATGTATTAGTTTGAGCCAGTTCCGCGATTATATTAGGAAAAACGAGATTGAAGATATATTTTTGGGTTTGCCTTTGTGTGACTATGTCGACGGAAATTATGTAAGATCGACTATGAAAGAAAAAGGTTTTACTTTGGGTGACAGAATAAAAATTCTAACCGATTACAAAAATATAAACTCTTGCATCAGAACTTCATCTAATTGGTTTCTAGCTTCAATTTCAAAGGTTGGATTTTTGTTAAAAATGGATCTAGGCTTTAATATCGATGAAATCAGCAAGATTGCCTAGGAGTTGGGGGGGTTGGTAAAGTTGGGAAAATAGTTTCATGTAAACAGAATTTATAAATCCAAAACCCAATACATCATTCCATTAAAATTATTTGTGGTAATTAAAATGAACTTTGAAGGCGAAGGCGAAATTAAAATTGACGGCGAAGACTATAATGTCAAAATTATAGTTAGCAAAAAAGAATCACCCAAGGACAATGGATTGGTCCATAACGTGCTTAGTTTTTTAAATAAAACGTTTTCTATAGTAAAAACGGAAAGTGAGAAAGGTGAGAAAAGCGAGAAAAGTACGGATACTCAAGATCTTCTTAATGTTTTTGTGATGGAAAAAATCAAAGAATACATACAAGATGAACCAACTCAAAAAATCGCCATGATGTTCCACCAGGCACTCCTAGACCATACAAAAAATAGTAAGTAGAAAAATGATTTACCTTTAGAGTACTTTTACCAAAATGTCTAATTTAGATTTAGTAGAAGTATTTAAAACCTTTCTGAAGGCCACATCTAACGTTAAAGATGACTATTTCAATAAAGAGAATATCCCATACGATCTTCTATACGACTATGTACACAAAATAAGAATTAGGTCGTACCAAATACAAAAACTAATGGATAAATTTTGTCCAGATGGCTCCACAACCGAAGAATATATTTCTGACGAAATGGCCGACTAATAACTAAACTAATATGTTAAACAACATATTATTAAATGAAATCTCAAAATCACTATAAATCCTTCAAATCCTCAATTTCTTCTTCTTTTTCTTTTTTGGGCAAATCGCCCATAAGTTTACTAAAAATAGATGTAACAAGTTCGTTTTTGGCATCACCTTTCCCCAACAAGTCTAATATTGAACTTATCCCTTTCTTTTGAGGTTGTGGCTTCGGCTTAATTATGTATGACATCCCCAACCTCAGCAAAGCCTTGAAAACATCATAAATAAAACCATAGAGGGCGGCGTGAAACAAAAGATCGAGTATATCCATCGTCTACTTTTATCCACTTTTATTTACTTTTATTATATATACTAACCTATTTAAGAGTTTTACATATCCCATTCTTCTCTGAATCCTAGAGCTACTGGGAATCTGGGAATACCATCTTTGGTATATTCTTGGAATTTGACCTTGAGTAACTTGCCAATATGGTCTTTTTTGTTTTTAAAAAGTACTACTCGAGCTTTTTTGTTTCCGTTTGGAGTAGCTCTGAACTTTTTTCCACTCGTCCCGTCAAGACAAACCCATTTGAAATTCTCAGTACTAACACCGTAGTTTACCTCAGCATCAACTATTTCATACTCAGCATCCATGAACTTTTTATATTTTCTTAGGTGTAAACTTCTTCCAGATTTATAAAAACACTCAGATGAACGTAACATCACACCCTCATAGCCTTGCTTTTGATAAACGTCGTGTAGTTTATCAATCTCTTCGTATTTTTTAATTTTATGAACCGCAACCTTAGTCAGAAACTTACCATCGTACTTATCAAAAACTTTATCAAGGAGACTCAAACGTTGACTTTGTGACAACTTTCCATCATCGACGATGTCGAAGATATGTAACTTGAATAGTTCTTCCTGGGGATGTGGTTTTTTCTGACTCAAGGCACAAACACTCTGAGTCATCGAGAATTTAGCAGTGTGCTCAACGTCTTTACCATCCACGGTTAACGTATGAGCATATATCTCACCATCAAGACACCAAACCTTAGAGGTCCCAGAGGTCTTGGGGGTCTTAGAGGTTTTTTCGACTCCCTCACCGCCACTCTCACTCTTCCCACCATCCCACTCTTCCCCACTCTTCTTGTCCCCACCACCGCTCTCACTCTTTCCACCATCCCACACTTTCCCGACCCCCTCACTACCCTTACCTTCCTCTTCGTCAAATATTTTTTTCAAATCTTCGCGGATGGCCTTGAACCAGGGATATTGTTTTCCATTTCTGGTGGTTAGGATCACTTTGTTGTTTTCTTTAAAAGCTAAACATCTATAGCCATCTAGCTTGGGTTGAACGTAAATGTCTGTTTTAGCCAAGTCGAAATGTTTCTTAATTTTCTTGAGCGGCACATTCGAACTTCCGTCTTCCCATTCCCATTTATTAGCCAACATTGGTTTGATTGTTTTAGTTACCTTCACTACATTTGGACTTTTCATATCCAATTTTACAGTTTTTCTGCCTCTGATTTTAGCTGATGCATTTCGAGAATAGCCACCAGTTTTGGCGTGTTCATCAAGAACGAGTTTTAGAATCTTTTGACCCTCAACATCGTCTTTATCCGGGTATTTATTTTGCTGAACTTTTCGAACCCACTTTTTCTCAGCTTCGATTTTAGCTTGTTCAGAAGCCGAAGTTTCATTTTTTTTGCCTTTATTTTTACCATCAAACAAACGCTTATTCGTTATTTTTTTACCATCTACAGTTCCGTATTCTTGATGTAGAGCGTTTCCAATGACCCAAACTCTCCACATACGTTCTTTATCTCTACTATCCAAATAGAAAAGAGTTGGGAGCGTATATGTGGATGGAGTAGACATAGTAGTTGGTGTGGTAGACGTAGAAGTTGATGTGGTAGACATAGTTACTTTTTTTTCCCATAACTTATTCGTGTTTTCATTTGGTAAATATTCGTGAGTCTGATTAAAATATGATGTTAGTCATATTTAATAAAATTTTAAATCTATTCCACTTAGAAGTCTATTAGGTTTTTAAAAGTTTTGGGTTTGGGCTTTTCAAGATATTTGTAAAAAACTGTGTATGAACTTGTACTTTGGGTTATATTGAATATCTCGAAACGTCCATTTTCATCCTTCGCATTTAGGTATTTGAACAAACCGTCTATATTAGTTATAGTGTCAGATTTCGTGACTATCATAGACTTTATCAGTCCATTGTATTCATAAAGTTTGGAGATGTCGTGTTCAAATACAACGTCTATTATTTGAGCATGCCCAGAGATTGAAAAAGTCGGATATTTTAAACTTTTTCGGTTAAAATTAGTAAAACTAAAAATAGTAGTTGTAGTACTGCCATTTTTAGTACCGTGCCAAAGTGAAGATTTCATTAGCCATTCCAGTCCTACTTCCAAAATTCCAGTTTTAAAAGTAAACGGATTTGGATCAAAGAAAGTCACAACATCCTTAGTACTTGAGTATTTCTCACCTTTATATATTACGTACACCTGTTCCGATTTCGGATTATTATAACGGACTGTTATTTTCCTTCTCATTTTTTTCAATATATTTTATTAAGATTTTCATTTTTGCGAGTAAAACGTAACTACTTTTTTAAGACCTTTTCAAGAACATCGAAACTGGAATATATAGATAATGGTGATTTACTGTTCTTATATAAAGCTCCAATTTTTTTGAAACTATCACCAATAGCGATAATATAATCAACCCCACTTTTTACACCTTCGCGATTATAATAACAGTCATAGTCATTAAAAGTAAACTTCAGTTCCTTAAATTTATCTAAATTACAAAAGCCACTGTATTTTAATGCCAAATCGAAGAATTTAATAGCACCCCCCATATCTGGTAATAAAATTTCACACGTTTTAGTATTTTCGTCTATATTATCTTTAAACAACGCCAAAAAAATACAATCTATTAAAGGAAAATCTCTAAAAACAGGAAATCCGTGTTTTTTTATTAACCCTGATTTGTTAAACGTTTCTGCGTGCTTTTTCACTTTCAACCCTTGTGTTATCGCTTTTTTACGCAGCTCTTTGACTTTAGCGTAAAGATATTCTTTATGACTCATTTTCTTTTTTAAATATTTTACTCTTAAGATTTCATTTTTAATAAGGAGGTTCTAATCCATAAGTTCTGGCACAGACCGGTCCATATCCATATTCAAGACTTTGTTGCTTCGTTAAACACTTGTAGCAAAATGGACACCTTCCTGTGAAAGTTCCATAACTAGCCAAAGTCACAAACGTATATTTTTCTAATGATCTCAAAGCTTCAAATAATCCAGGAACCGGGGTAGTTAGTCTTGATTTAATAATAGTACCCATGTGACGATTTTTAGCATCGGTGATAATTAACGCATTCACGGTAGCCATTTTTAGAATGTATTCGTCCCGACCAACCAAAATCCTGATTCTAGGGTTCTTAAGAGTTTTACCAGCCGAACGGAACATCTCAAACAGAAAACTAAAATCATAAGTATAGGTTGTTTGAGTTTGAGTTTGGGTTTGGGTTTCTTTAGTTTCTTTGGTTTCGGCTATTATATCTTCAACATCTAAAACCACTTCGTTATTGAAACTCCAAGCCTTATTGATGAAATCCCACTTTCCGCCCAAATCTTTAAACTTTTGCTTATACTTATAAGTTTTACCTACTACAAAGAATCTACCCTTAGGTGCACCCATAGTAGTTATTTTTACCCCACTCCCACCACCTTTACCACCACCCTCAACCCCACCACTACTAACTTTCCCAATTCCACTGACAAAATTTTCAACTTTGGTGAACTCTGAGTCTCTAAATCTCCAGGCTTTATTTCCAGGAATCCACCTACCGCCTAAACTCCTGAAAACACCCCTATATTTAAAAGTTTGACCGACTACATCGAAAAAACCTAAAGGTGATGTTGATCTTTTGTAGTATATTGAATACGCACTCATTTTATTCAAATAATCAAAACAAAAATAAATTCTATTAAAAATCGTAATTCGTAATTCGTGGAATTAGTTTTTAATCTGAAAAATAAAAATGGACGCAAGGCTTAAAAAATTAGGCCCAGGTCTCAGTTATAATGATTTTAGAGCAGCAATGAAGGGAACTGGTAAAATCATCCCATCTTGGAAAAGATACAAAGAACTTTTCCCTTCGCCAAAACGTAGAAATTCACCTAGAGCAAAGGCCAAGTCGCCTAAAAGATCTCCTCAAAGCGTACCTAAAAAATTACCGGGGTTGAAGAGATCAGATGCAATGACTGGTGTACTGGCTCCCAAAAAATCTAACATTGGACCTTCTGGATTACCGATGAGCCCAACCAAAAAAAGGACGGCCACTGTCCAGAAGAAAAAGAAACCAGAACCAGCCCCAGTCAGTTTATATCTTGAACAATCCGATGCAGTAAGATTAGCTGAATTTTTATCGATAACAAAATTATTCCAAGTTTTAGCTGCTAGTAAAGACTTGAAAGACGTTCTGTTAAAAGATCTCAATTTTTGGGTTACCAAGTACAGAAATACATTCGGTTACACTTTCGAGTTTGTTCAGGCTAAATCTACCAAACCTTTAGATTGGATGAATTTAACCAAAAAACGTGCCATCGCCATGAAATTGCTATAAACGTAGTAGTAAAGTGAAGTAATAGTGTTTTTAATATGTTAGTTAACATATTAAACTAAAATAGCGTTTACTACGTTCTACAAAAGATGTTTATATTTACGTTTGAGTGGGTCTGTGAGCAATTTACGAACTCTTGTATCTTTTAATAATATTTTTACTACTTCAGTGTGATTATTTTTACTAGCTAACACAATCGCTTCGTTTTTATAATCACTGGGATCAACTCGTGAATCTTTTAATAATTCTCTTACTATATCTGGGTACCCATTTACACTGGCCCATCTAATCGCTTCATTATAATTATCGCTAGGATCAATTCTTCCATCTTTTAATAATTCATTTACCACGCTCAGACGACCATTTGAACTAGCTATATGAATTGCATTTCCATCATATAGCCATATACTAGGATCAAATCTTTTGTCTTTTAATAACTCCTTTACTATCAGGGTGTGCCCACTATAACTGGCCCATCTAATAGCGAAATTATAATTATCGCTAGGATCAACTCGGGAGTCTTTTAATAACTCTTTTACCACACTCAGACGTCCCTTTTTACTAGCCGCCCCTATTACGGAATTATGATTAATACTGGGGTCAACTCTTTCGTCTTTTAATAACTCCCTCACCACCAAAATGTGTCCTAGTTCGCTAGCAAATCTAATTGCTTTGTTATCTCGAGCATTAGGGTCAACTCGGGGGTCTTTCAATAATTCTTTAACTACGGATAAACGATTATATTCGATGGCCCACAAAATCGCTTGATTATTTCTAGCACCAGGATCAACCCTAGAGTCTTTTAATAATTCTCTTACCGCCAAGACGTGCCCGTTTTTACTAGCAAACCTGAGTGCATAATTATTTCTAGCACCAGGATCAACTCTTTTACGACCCTTATGCTCGTCTTTTAATAATTCCTTCATCACTTCTGTGAATCCATTTTCACTAGCCCTTGCAATTGCTAAGTTATTATTACCACTGGGATCAACTTTTTCACGACCAAAGGTTGAGGCATACTCGTCTTTTAACAATTCCTTTACTACGTTCAAGTAACCATTTCCACTAGCTGACACAATTGCTTGATTGTGATTATCGCTAGGATCAACTCTTTCATCTTTTAATAATTCCTTTACTACGTTCAAGTGACCATTTCCACTAGCTGACACAATTGCTTGATTGTGATTATCGCTAGGATCAACTCTTTCATCTTTTAATAATTCCCTCACCACTAAAGTATGTCCATTTTCACTGGCTGATATGATCGCTTGATTATAATCAGCACCAGGATCAACTCTTTCACGACCAAAGGTCGAGGCATACTCGTCTTCTAATAACTTCCTCACCACTAAATCATGCCCTCTCATACTAGCCCATTTAATCGCGTAATTATCTTTAGCACTGGGATCAACTCGAGAATCTTTTAACAACTCTCCCACTGCGCCCGGTCGTCCATTTTGACTAGCCCATCTGATCGCCAGATTATCATTAACACCAGGATCTACTCTCCCATCCTTTAATAATACCTTTACTACTTCCACTTTGCCTTTTCCACTAGCCTCCAAGATCGCAAAATTATCATCATCTGTGGGATCCAAGTCTTCTAATAATATCTTTACCTTATCTGCTAATCCTCTTCTGATAACACACTGAAACAAAGCTCGCCTATTTAAACTTTGGTTTTTCATTAATAAATCAAAATCTTCAACAACAAATGAATTACAAACTCCTTTATCTGACAAATTGAAATGCGCACTTTTTAAAGCATAATTACTGTATTTTGACTTTAATTTAGCCAACCCAACGACTTGTTTAGTTGACATAAACCTCATAATATTGCCCACCACATCCCCAGATGGTTCAGAGAGGACAGGTTTTTGAGTTTTAGTTTTGGGTTTAGGTTCGGGTTTAATTTTAGGTTTAGTTCTGGGTTTAGGTTTGGATCTAATATCGATTCCCCTAGCATTCAAAACTTTTTCTTTGATTAATCTTTTATGGGTTTGGCCATTCAAATTTATTTTCTTTCCGCTTATTGGATTTACTATTTTTAACCCATGCGATGACGATCTACGGGACGATTCCGGAACCCACCCGACTCGTCTTACACCTCGTTTTATAGAAATTTTCCCCCAACCTGGAGATTTTCTTCTTCTTATCAAGCTCATTTTATATATTTAAATTAAACATCCACTTAAACTATTTCCAGATATTTTCTTAGGATGTCAGGTAGTAAATCTAATCGTCTTAAGACTTACGTTTACTACTCCTACACTTCTTGCATCGTGATCTTACTCGATTGTGTGAGCATATACTTCCACCACCACATTTCTTACACACTGATCTTACGTGGTTGTGTTGACATATACTTCCGCCACCACATTTCTTACATTTCGATCTTTGCCGATTATGTGAGCATATACTTCCACCGCCACATTTTATGCACTGTGATCTTACCCGATTGTGTAAGCATATACCGCCACCACCACACTCTATACACTTCGATCTCACCCTGTTGTGTGAGCAAATCCCATTACCTCCACACTCTATGCACTCATATTTTATTCTCCCGTGAAGCTCGCATATGCTTCCACCACCACATTTTATGCACACTGACCTTACTCGATTGTGTGAACATATACTTCCGCCACCACACTCCTTACATTTCGATCTTACACGATTGTGTGAGCATATCCCACCACCGCCACACTCTTTGCACACCGATCTTATCCGATTGTGTGAGCATATACTTCCGCCACCACACTCTTTACACTGTGATCTTACACGATTGTGTGAGCATATACTTCCACCGCCACACTCTTTACACGAAGATCTTATCCGATTGTGTAAGCATATACTTCCACCACCACACTCCTTACACTGTGATCTTATCCGATTGTGTAAGCATATACTTCCGCCACCACACTCCTTACACGAAGATCTTATTCGATTGTGTAAGCATATACTTCCGCCACCACATTCCTTGCACTGCAATCTTTGTCGATTGTGATCACATATCCCACAACCGTCACATTCCTTGCACAAATATTTTAATTTTTTATGAAAGCATTTTAGACTCTTTCCATCCCAATATCTCATTTCATCATTATAAATATAATACGTCCCATCAACCCGATCTTTAAGAAATCTAGGCAATTTTTCATACGGTGACCTAAATTTTTTTTTATTTTTTAGGTTTACTCTCAATCTTTTCAAGCTCGACATTTTCTCTTTTTCTCTTTTTCTCTTTTTTTACTCATTTTCTCTTTTTCAATCAATTTTTGGGTTGATTTCGCAAGAGATGCTTATATTTATGTTTGAGATGAAATTACTGTAAGCGGAGTAATAGAGTAGAGTATATCGATGGATTTATTCGATTGTGTTGATCAACATATTAAACTGGCATTAGAGCCCCTTAACCTTTGGTCGACTTAAGACTTACCACCGCACTCTTTGCATCGTGATCTTATCCGGTTATGCTCACATATACTCCCACCACCGCACTCTTTGCATCGTGATCTTCGTCGATTATGTGGTTCACAGACTTGGCTGCCACCACACTCCTTACACCCATATTTTATTCGACCATGATCACATATACTCCCACCACCACATTCCTTGCACTGTGATCTTACTCGACCGTGATCACATATACTTCCACCACCGCACTCTTTGCATCGTGATCTTATTCGATTGTGTGGTTCACAGACTTGGCTGCCACCACACTCCTTGCACCCATATTTTATTCGACCATGATCACATATACTCCCACCACCACATTCCTTGCACTGTGATCTTACCCGACCGTGATCGCATATACTTCCACCTCCACACTCTTTGCACGAAGATCTTATCCGGTTATGCGAACATATACTTCCACCACCACACTCCTTACACTGTGATCTTACCCGGTTATGTTCACATATACTTCCACCCCCACACTCTTTGCACACTGATCTTACCCGGTTATGCGAACATATACTTCCACCTCCACATTCTTTACATTTCGATCTTTGTCGTTTATGCGAACATATACTTCCACCTCCACATTCTTTACATTTCGATCTTTGTCGTTTATGCGAACATATACTTCCACCACCACACTCTTTACACGAAGATCTTATCCGGTTATGCTCACATATACTTCCACCACCACACTCTTTACACGAAGATCTTATCCGGTTATGCTCACATATACTTCCACCACCACACTCTTTACACGAAGATCTTATCCGGTTATGCTCACATATACTTTTACCCCTACACTCCTTACACACGGATCTTATCCGATTATGCGAGCAAATTCCACTACCGCCACATTCCTTGCACCTAGATCTTCGCCGATTATGTAAGCAAATCCCATTACCATCACACTCCTTACACTCATATTTTCTTCGTCCATGACGCTCACATATACTTCCACCACCACATTCCTTGCATAACGATCTTACACGATTGTGAGAGCATATACTTCCACCTCCGCACTCCTTACACACTGATCTTATTCGATTGTGTTCGCATATCTGACTACCACCACATTCTTTACACGCCGATCTTATCCGATTATGCACACATATCTGACTGCCACCACATTCCTTACATTTCGATCTTTGTCGCCCATGTGGTTTACATATCTGACTACCATTGCACTCTTTGCATCGTGATCTTACCCGATTATGCTCACATATACTTCCACCTCCGCACTCTTTACATCTCGATCTTACCCGGTTATGCTCACATATACTACCACCACCACATTCCTTACACACGGATCTTCTTTGGTTGTGAAAGCATTTTAGCATTTTTCCATCCCAAAATCTTATTTCGTTCTTATAAATATAATATGACCCAATGATCCG
>SDBT01005054.1_pt1 | contig 22247 bp, 47 predicted proteins | sample 2277101 | NCBI WGS metagenome assembly SDBT01 (sample SAMN10404973, study PRJNA504765) | marine sediment metagenome | isolation source: marine sediment core GS10_PC15, 103 cmbsf | place: Arctic Ocean: Southern Knipovich Ridge | collected 2010 | reverse complement strand
AGTCCCTACCCTACTTCTACTCTTAGGTAGACTGCCAGAGTTTTGTTTCTTTAGGCTCTCTTCCGTTAAGACTTATTGGAAATGCTCAACTGTGTTACTCTCTGGAAAAGAAAAGAGCTATATTAACTTACTAGGTTTTACCTCAAGAAAGCGGAACTGTTTAACAGTTTTATTCTTGAGAACCACTTACCTATTCACTTGTAAAGGAGCTGTCTCGTGAGAGACTCTAACATGTACTCCTATGTGTATTATACACGGTTTAAGAGAAAAAAGCCCTTGTTGTGAGAAAAAGGTGACAATTCATCCCCTCCCACAAGGGAAGGGGGTTTTCTTGTCACAAAGGATATAAAATTTTCTTGACATTTCCGTGAGATGTGGTATATTGATAGTGGCTGAGTAGGTAGTAGATATGCAGAGGGCACCTAAGAGGGTACCTTGCGAGGTGTTGTTTTGCATATTGAGCCCGATGTTGGCGTACAGGAGTTGAGGCGTCTCGCTTTCATGGAGTTAGACCCGATTACAGCTCTAACGCAGGTTTGATTCCTGCCTCGGTCAGCCTTTTTTTTTGCGGAGATAGTAATGAATTCGCCGAATTTTTGGGTAGTCGTAATTATTGTGTTGCTCGGAATTGTTGGCATTATTGTCGCGCGGGATAAGTAAAATGACAGGTAGACGAATTGTCGAAATTCTCGTTGTTATTGGCTTGGTTTGTTACTGCTGGAGCCTGAAATTCGTTTTGGGCTTTGTGGCTGGTGGCATACTGGTCGGAGAAATTTGGGCAAGTATACGTGGCAAGTCAGGATAACCTTCAAGTTGTCGACATCCTGTCGACGACCTCTCGTGCTCTTTCTATTTGACATTTATCCGATCTTGTGGTATACTTTCAGTAGAAAGGCAGTGCTATGAGAGATACAGTTATTCTCCTTCCCCGCGAAAAAGATACTTTTTCGTGGAAACAACTTTTGCACCGCTTACAAGCCATGAATGAGGAGACGTTACTTCAAGAGGCATTGGTCGAGATAGAGGCTGTAGACGGTCAGTTCTGGATTGTGCGTTGTGTTGATTTGGTGAAACGACAGAACGATTTTAGCTTAGGAACAAAATCTGACGCGGAGATACTGACTTCCTATTATCATCCCATTTACAATGAACGCAAGCGGGATTGGGATAAGTATCTCCGCAATGCCGAGAATGAAGCCCTACTCACAGCTAGGAAAAAGAAACGTGAGAGCATCAGGAAAAGGAGTTCTTTTTCGTGGAAACAGCTTCTTCATCGTTTACAATCCATGAGTGAAGAAGAGTTGCTTCCAGGGGCATTAGTTGAGATTGAGGATGATTATGGCGCTCAATGGTGGTTTTTGGGTTGTGTTGATTTAGTGCAACGGCGGGACATTGGTCATAAAATCGGGTGTCAGAAGAGTTTTTACTGTCTGGAAACAAACCCAGAGATTTGACATTTATCCGAGCATGAGGTATACTTGAGGTATGAAGATGTCACGAATAACTCGATTACCGAGTAATTGGCGTTCCCGACTGGAGATTACTCGTGTTGATGAGCCAGCAATTACTGGTCGTTTCTCCCAACCTCCATCTGTGATCTTCAATTTGAATTTCAAGAAAGGACGAACCCCAAAAGGGTTTTATCGGAATATTGGATCTTTGTCAGTTGTGGATTCCTCGCTGCCTTATGTAGATGGTGCTGAAATTGATGAGTATTTTCGTAGGCGTGGATTGGGGAGGCTCCTGTACGCTCATGCGTTGAAGGAGCTTGGATCACTTACCACCTATTACCACGCCATTTCGTTTTCCGCCAAGCAGGTTTGGGCTTCTTTGATTCGTGAATACTCTCATCAAACAGATTTTTTTGCAGGCACGCTCACAATAAGGAAAAAGTGAGTTTGACATTTATCCTGATATGAGGTATACTTAGGTCATGGACATCGCAATTGGATTTGTGGTTGGTGTGGCTTGTTATTGGGGGATACCTCCCCTGGTGAAGTATTTTTGGAGTCAAAGATGAAATACCGTGAAATGTTGAAAATTCTGAAAAAGGCTACTGAAGCTGAGCTGGATCAGGACATGACGGTTTACACTGAGTTGGACGAGTTTGCTCCGGTGACTGGAGTTCAGGTCAGTGGTCAAGAAGATCCAATGTTAAAACGCCCTGCTGACGGCATTTTGGACGATGGTCATTTGTATTTGGAGATTGGTGGATGACACGGACAAGGTTCATATTGGGGTTGATTTTTTTGGCGGCTGCTGCATATTGTCACGCTGCTGACCATCGTTGGCTACCTTATGTTTTTTGGGGCGGATTCATCATTCTTAGTACCTGGACAATTTATAAGCGGACGGCATCTTACGCAGTAAGGGAGACAAGATGAATTGGTATTTGAAGCTAGAAAACACTGGAGAAATTACTGGTCCAATGTCAAAGGATCAAGTGTTGGTTGCGGCAGATGCTTTTGATGGTTTGGTTTTCTGCGAGGAGATTTTTGAGCCGAAGTTTACGATTCCAGAGGAGGTGGAGGGGTTGCTTGGTGAGATGAGGAGTCTTGCTGGCATGAGGACTACGATGCCTCCAGGGAATTTGCTTCTCCAGGCTCAGGAGCTTTTGAAGCGAGCGACAGACACGATTATCCTTCTTTCCCGCGAAAAAGCATCCCCGGCTGTCCCTCTCCCGAAGGACGTAGAAAGGGCTATTGATTGGTTGAATAGCCTTAATGATTCTGGGGTTTCTGTTCCAACTCCCTTCACGGGTGCTTGTTCTGGTGAAGTTGCCGAGCTTTTGAAAAGGCTTGTTCGCGAGGAAGAAGAATCAGAAGTAGTTAGTAAGCAGGCAATTAAGGAGAAGGCATCACTTCCGTCTGAGGAGGTTGAGAGGCTGCTCATAGATCTTCGAGATGTGAAGAAAATTCAGGAAGCGTGCTTCGTTAATAGAGGCGGTTCAGTAATTTGCCAGCAAGCGATAGACATGATTGCCCGTCTTTCCCGCAAAAAATCGGAAACTTCAGTTACCAAGGCGGTGGAAGTAGAGCGTGAGCGATGTTCCGATGTTTTAGAGGTGGCTGCGAAACTAATGGGTGGTGAAGGTGAAGCAGCCGAAGCATTAAGTTTGGCTGCCTCCACGATCCGCAAAGGGGAATCCTGATGAGTTTAGAAATTGACAAGGTGAATAGCCTAACCGAAGCCATTTTTCTGCTGCGCTCGTTGGCTATTCCTGGTGATAAACGTGCTAAAGTTGACACGGTTATTTCTTTTTTAGAGGGAACAGCACTTCCAACGGACGAATCCGTAGCTCAAGTTGTGGCCGATCTTCGTAATCATGCAATGCCGGATGACATCATTGGTCGAGGGGCATGTCAAGCAGCGATTGATATGCTTATTCGTTTCCCCCGCGAAAAATCGGAAGTTCCCCTCGATCTATCGGATTGTGACGCTTCTATTGGTGCTCTTGTATCTGAATTAAATGCTCTCCGGACATCTATGGAGATTATTCGGAATGGCGAAGACGATGCGATTGGGGAAATGCTGTTGCGCTGTATTGAATGTCTACTCCTTTTTTCCGCGCAAGAGCATCGCCAAAAAATGCTTCCAGAGAAGGTGGGAGGAGTGCTGAATGATCTGGTAGAGTTGCACTCATCTCTGGGAGGTGGATCTGTTATTCAGCGAGCTATCGACATGGTAGTTTATCTTGCGAATCGGCAAGTTGTTTCCAAGGACCAATCTGTAGCCGACCTCGTGTCTGATTTAATCAAGACCGCTAAGGTTTGGGACGATAAACATGAGGCTGAGTTAGAGGCTGTTGCTGAACCTTGGAGCGAACCTCCGGGAAGGTTGTTGGAACGAGCGTCGACTGCTCTGCTTCTCCTGTCTCAGAATATTCCATCTCTGGAGAAGGTGGCTCAGGACCGTTTAGTCATGGATCTGAGGGAATGTGATTGCTGTAAAACGCTTTGTAATCGTGCGGTGCAGGCCATTCAGGGGTTGATGTGAATTCCAATCTGAAACGTATTCAAGAAGATATGAAGAGGAACCAACACGACAACCTCAAGCCGGTTGTGACGACTCTTTCTTCTCTCATTGGTTTAACACGTGAGAAGAGGAAGGCAAAAGTTCAAATTGCAGCCTGCCAGAATTCAGGCGAGGTATTTGGGCACTGCCTGTTATATGGGATTGGGGGAACTGGAAAAACCGTGCTGGCCAGGGCGATAGGTAGTGAACTAAATTGTCATTTTGTCGAGACTCACGCTGCTGCTTTCAAGAAGAGAGAGCAGTTGTTTGAGGCTTTGGTTCATTACTCTGAAGAAGCTCAAAGAAGTGGTAAACCACTGCTTTTTTTTCTTGATGAAGTACATGGTCTGAAACAGAATTTGCAAGAAGCCCTGTATTCGGCTATGAAGGAGTGGTGGATTCCTACAGATCGAGGCAAACAGTATATCGCTCCTTTCACGTTGATGGCGGCAACGACTCGTTTTGATCTTCTGGATGCGAATTCTTTTGTGACTCGATTTCCGAATGTTTGGGAGATTCATAGATACTGCGAAGAGGATATAAGAAATATCGTGGCCTACGAGTTTGATAAATTGGGTTTGGGTTACGGTTTGTCTGTTATTATTGACATTGCGAAGCGTTGTTTAGGCGTTCCTCGTATTGCAGTGACACTTGCCAAGAAGGTACGCATGACCACGGTTGCTACCGGTGAGACAGAGGTGACGTTAAATCATACTAGGCGGACATTTGATTTAGAGGAGATTGACAAGTTAGGTCTTCAGCCGGTTCACCGTAGATATTTGGAGATTTTGGCTGCATCTGAGGTGAATGGGAAGTTGACTCCTTTGGGCATTGGTCCGATCGCAGGAAAGATGCGTCATCACGAGGACATGATTAAAGGCAGTATTGAACCGATTTTGCTCGAACTCAACTTCGTGGCTCCAACGCCCAGAGGCAGAACTCTAACAAAAATTGGCCTAAGATATTTGAAAAATAAGCAAGAAGCTGCTTGACATTTGGAACGCTTGTGGTATACTTTGTGCAGTGGCGGATTGGTCAACCACAAAAAAATGGTATTTTAGGAGAAACAGAATGGCGACTGCAAAGACGAAGGCAAAGGCAACGAAAAAGAAGGCTGCCAAGCGAAAGACCGGGGAGGAGAGGAAGTCCACCCCCAAACTCACCTCTTGTCCTTTCGTAGCGGATTTAACTCGACCGCATTCCACAAAATCGAGCGGAAATATTGCACAAAAGGCTCAAAAGGTAGCGGCAGCGGTCGAAAGCTGGAAAAATGATGTTCGTACCGCACGAGCGGCTGGCACGGCGGCTCCCGAGTTTCCGGCCAGCAAGTTCGCGGACCCCAATATCGGGCAGTTGTCGGTCGCTGCTTTTGATAAGCTGACCGGCGAATTCGAGGATGCAATTGAGAATGGGACGAAGCTCCCGGCTATGTATCCGCGGTATAATCCTGTTCAGGTCGAGCTGATCCATGCCATGAATTGTCCATCTCTCCGTCGTACTGCGACTCAGACCGAGCCTCCGAATGATTGGGATGAGAAGGCGTATGGTCCGTGGCATCACGAGTACGAGGACGAGAATGGCAAAGTAACTAAGGAGCCGTCAGGTTGGCGTATTGACCCTACCATGCCACGGCGTTGTCATGCCGAGACTGCGGAGAAGATGATTGACAATCCCGAAAAGAACATCCTTACCTTCGGTAATCTGCGCGTTGTCTGTGGCACAGGAACGCATGACGGTTCTGCGGTCTTCATTGTCAATCAGACCAGTCATGGCAACTATCTGGCTGGCGACATTACTCGTAAGCGTATGTCTTTCGCTGGGATCAAGGAAGTCCGTAACGTGGTCTTTAAGATCGAGGATCGCTCCAACAATGGCGGTGGTTTCACGGTCAAGGGCAAGTGGGATTCGATCGACGAGATGGTTTACCTACCGGGTCAGGTTTTGACGGCTGGTTTCCTGTCCGATTCCAAGGGCAATCAGTTGGATGCCAAGGCGATTCGTGGTTTGGATGCTGATACGAAGGGGCTGCGGTTCAAGGCTTTGGCTGAGCCGATCGTCGGCAAGCCGATCCATTGGTCTAAGCTGTGGGCTGAGATAAAGATCGTCAGCAAGGACGCGGTCAAGAAGATGCGTGAACGTGGTGGTCGGAGCTTGGAATACGAAGCTGGCGACGTTGAGACGAAGGCGATCACAAACTTTTGTGTCAACGCCAAGCGGGTTGATCCTGGCGAGGCTTTCCCGTTTGGGCTGCGTGGCTCGCAATGTCACATGCCTGCTTTTATCGTTGCTTCTGGCGAGGGCAAGATTGAGGAAGGTCATTTCTTGAGTGGCGTTGTGATTGGAGCGAGAGCGAATGCTCCGTACAACGTGGGCGTCCAAGCTGCTAAGCCCAAGAAGGTTGTCAAGCCCAAGGCTGAGAAGAAGTCGGAGAAGCCTACGGACGCTGCTCCTCCTGTGGAGTCTGATACAGCGGACGAGAAGGTGGATACCAAGGTGACTGTAGCGGTTGAGGAGTAGCCGTTGGCTGCTTTTTGAGTTTTGTAGCCGTTAGTAGGTGAAAGACCTGCAAGCCCGTCACCTTGAAAATTTCGAGGTGGCGGGTTTTTTATGCACGGAAAGATTTGTCTTGACATTTATTCGGATGTGTGGTATACTTAGGGTGGTAGATCGCGGGAGCGCTCCTGCGATGGTGGGAGACCCTGGATGGGCACTGTACTGCGAAGTCTCGTGACGACGGAGATTAGGTACAGGATGTGGGTTCAATTCCCTCCCCGCCAGTTTTTAGAGGAATGCCCCTTTTTGGGGTAGAATGTAAGGGTATGCTACGGCTGACTTCTAATGCGGTCTCGGGATTTTCCCGAATTTTGAGACGTATCAATGCTGCTGGATTATCTCGTGTGCTCGATCACATGTGGAAAGGTCCATTCGGCATTATCTCTGCATTTGTGGATGGAGGGGAGAATCTGGGCCGCGCAGGAAAACTCAAGAATTTACTCAAAGAACGAGGACAGGGCTTTATTGACCTGAAAGGCGGTTACTTGTATGAAGATGAGGGAAAACCGAAGGTTCCCATTAAGGAAGATTCGGTATTTCTTCCGGGCATTTCTGAGGTAGACCTTCGAGAGTTGTCATCTCAATTCGACCAAGAATCCTATATTTTTGGCGAAGGAGGTAGTTGGTCGTTGAAGGAGACTAAATCTGGGGCTGTTTGGGCTGATGGTTTCGTGGCTGATACTTTTGAGGCGCTGAGGAAGAAAGAAGTGAGCGAGGATTATCCGTTCATGTCTCAGTTGCCAGCCCGGATCGGACGCCAGTTTCGTTTGGACCCAGATTTGGTCCAACGGCGTAAACAAGAGCAGGATGAGCTTGTTCGACAGCAACACGCCAGAGAACAGGGCCGTGTAGCATTCCGTTTGGTTAATAGTGATTCCCCATGTTTTTACTCAATCGCAGGAGATTTTCGTCCACGTCCTCCTGTTTGCTTGGCAGCAAGTGACATCAAGTTAAGTGGCAACTGTCCAGAAGGTTCTCTTTTGGACTGCTGGCTTCCCCTAATCTGAAAATTCCTTGACATTTATTCTGTGTGTGGTATACTTACACTGAAAGCGAGGTTCATCATGGTGATTGAGCCTCGGAAATGGCAATTTAATAAAATCGGAGACGATCTAATGCACATACTCGTGAAATGTTGGACGCCAGAGCATTATGATGCCGTGAGTCATGCGGTTATCGAAATGGACCTTGTCTTGGTGGATAATCTACTGGAGAAAATCGCACTGGCTGATCGAATGGAGACAGAGCAGGAGCTTTTGGGCAATCACTTAATGGGGTTGGTGTTTGACGGCTACGAGCCTGACTTTATTAACCTTGATACTGAAGACCTTGGATTGACCGAGGAGCACGAGGAGCAGGTGGAGGGGCTTGAATTTGAAGGTTATTTCATTCTTCCTGCGAATTTGGAGAAACATGAGTGGGTAGTATGTTCCATGCGTCCCGTTATGCAGATGGCCATGGCTGCTAACGGCTCCAAATCTGGCGGTAGGATATACTGGTATGCCTACGACAAGCATGGTGATGCGAGTTGTCGGGCTGAGACATACTCGTTGCATGAGAAAGACCTGCGCGAGATAAGGGAGGCATTAGTATGAAGGTCATAGTAGAGATCACCGAGGTTCACAAATCTATCCGCGAGATAGAGGTTCCTGATAACGCAACCGATGCTGAGATCAGGGAGCAAGCGGCGGAAGATGCAGTAGGAGCGGATGAGCTTGATTTGGAGTATAGCCATACCCTTGAGCCGGAGGAGTGGACTATTCGTAAGGAAAATGGGGTTCACGTTTAAGGAGAAAAAGCATGATGTGGGTATCAATGGTCTCGTTCGCGGTGGGGATATGGACAGTGGGCAACAGAGTGGAATTCATGGCCAATAAAACGAGGAGTTCGCGAATCCTAGATTTTCTCCTGATGGCTTCATGGACCACATTTGCATGGACCTGCGGTTTATTTACTTCTTGACATTCATTCAAAATGTCGTATACTTGCAGTAGCAAGAATGTCGTAGAATACTGGATGTAGAAAGGGAGAAACAGAGTGGACAACAAGCATCTGATGAAGGCAATGGCAAGGGTAAGCCCCAAGGCGGTCAACGAAATGTTGACTCGTCTGGCTGCTGGGGTATTTGCAGGCAGACTTGCGAGCATAACTGGCGCTGAAGCTGCAAGGATGGCTATTGAGTGCGCCGAGAAGCTCTTGGCTGTGACGTTGGCGAGTGACGGAGACGACGACTGATGTTTATTATCCAAGTCAATGACAATGATGGCGTACTCAAAGACCTTTGTTACATAGGCTTTGATCGCAAACGCTGTGAAGAGAAATTCCTTAAAGCCTGTGCAAAAACCATACCGAATTGGGAGGAAGGATATTCTTCCCGTAATAAGTCCGATATACTTGACAATGGCTATGTCGAGTTCGTTGGCGGTGCAGTCAATTTTATTGACGCGAGCAACTGTAGAACGGACAGCGAGCTACGAGATCAGTTGACCAAGCAACCTGCCGGGGACATGACGGTTGCGGAGATTGTTGAGGAAGGCGAGTTGGCTCTTAAAGAGGGCATGACGGTCGACGAGGTTCTCGAACTTTGCGGAAAAAATTTGGATGGCTGTAACTCGTGGGACATTCAAGGACAGATTCTTTTCAAGGGCTCGGATGAGAAGTGGTATACGATCACCACGGAGTCAATCGTCGGTGAAGCGAGCCACCAATTTGTTTGTGACACGCTTGTAGAGAATGACCACAAGGAGAATAGCCGTGGCAACTAAGCTCGTATTCAAATGCCCGAAATGTGAGAGTTCCAAGATCGAGGAAGTCATGGTCGATATGACCGTGGCTACCGAGATAAGTAGCGTAGTGCAGCTTGACGATAATCGAGTGGAGTACGTCACAGGCGAGGAAATAAACAAAGACGGGCATGTTGACCGCTATCAATGTAGGAATTGTGGGTATACTATTGTCGATGATAACTCGCCTCATGCTGAGGAAGGGCTGGATGAATATGCTCTGGTAAGGGCTATTCACGCGATCAACAATCCTCCTGAGATTGCTGCTAAATTGGGTGACTTGATTACCCATACGGGGTTGATACATCAATTTGGGCAGGAATTCGCAGTCATGGAAGGAGAAGAATTGGCGAAAATTTGGAACGATTTGTTTCCTGGTCAGGTGAAATACAATGGAGACAGTATGTATGAATGGGTATCGGGATGACAAACGACGCAAACAGAACGATTGCAATGTACCGGCTTGCGGAGGATGGCACTTGGGATACGGTGCGGGTGGAGATACCTGCCAATACCCACTCCGACAAGATAGAGGAAGTAGGTCGAAGCCACGTTGATGCGCAATATGGACCAGGCGCTTATATGCTCTATGACAGCATGGATGATGACTGCCCAGATGGCCCTATGCGCTCACGGGTGGAGGCTGTATTGAGTTTCGATCTGGGACAAACAACTGTAGGGACCGAGACAGAGCAGCAGGCTGCTGCAATTGAGCAGATCAACTTGGCATTGCGGCTTCATCCTCACGGTTTGGGTGCAAGGTTGGGTGCAAAATTGGATATTGTTTGAAAGGGACATCGAGTGATAGTGATATGGCTGAAGCTATTATGCTTGTTTGTTGGTGGAGTCGCAGGTATTAGCGTGGGGCTAAAAGTAATCAGAGGAGCTGCCGTTAAAGTCGCCCTCCTGATTTTTCTGGTCGGCTCTATCGTGGGCTTCGCTTTTTTGCAGGGTTGGATATAAGAAAAACCCATTTGACATTTACCCGATCGTGTGGTATACTTCTCTTGTCACCACAGGGGTGTGGATTGAAATAAATAACGGAGAATTGACCATGAACGCAAAGTTTCAGGACATTCAGCCAAAGCGAGCGGGACTACGTTGTGAAGTCCAAGTTATCAATCAACAGGGTCATGGCGTTTTGACGACCTACGATCAGGGAGTGGATAATTCGGTTGCGATCGCCCAAGCTGATCTTGAAGCGTTTTTTGACGGTTGCATTGCAGAATTCAATCGTGGTGGTTGTAGCACAGGTCTGGAACCCAAAGTTTGGGGGCGTCGTCCGGGAATGGCTGAGGGTGAGACTGAATTGGTGGATATTAAGACTCCCGAATTTGATTTGGGGTTGTTTGAGCAAGTTACGATTATGCCTATGCCGCTTGCGGGCGGATAGATGAGTCCCAGAAAACTGAGACTCACGGCTAAGGATGAGGAATGCAGGGACTAAAGGTAGAGAGGGCTCATCCCCCTGTCCAAAAAAAAAAGAAATCCCTATGAACCAGGAGGACATTCTACGCCTGGGGATTCGTGAGTAAAATTCAGGAAGGCTCCTCTGAGGCGGCGCTCAGATTAGGTGGCAGGCATGTCACAATGGAGTGGTAAAAGCCCACAGCCGGTTTTTTTTAGCATGGAAACTCTATGGTGGTAGCATGGAAACTCTATGGTACGTGAGTGGACTGATAGCCGGATTGGAGCGATTGTTGGTCGAGCCTCCGATAGCTACCACAATTGGGATGAGTTGACGATAGGGAATGGCTGGAACCGTTGACTGTAAAGTCAATGGATACCGTCTGGTCCGATCAAGTGGGCTACATCGTATTGCCATTTGACGGCTGCCTTGAGTCCCTACGAGATGGGATGATAGAAACCAGACCGTTGACTCGTCCCTTTTTTCTGTTCATTTCTTGACATTTCCGCGAAAATATGGTATACTCTAAGTATGAGAATAGCATACCAAGTCAGGGACATTTGCGACTATGTTGGAGCGACAACGGCTAAATGCCAAGTCTCTCTCTACGGTCGCTGGTGTGATTTAACGATTACTGCCTACTGTCTTGGCGATAATCCCATAGATGCTACAGCAGTGGCTTGTAGCTATGGAATTCGTCCTCTAAATCATAGCGAGCTGCTCGGTTCCACCTTTGATGGCGTCCCGAATGGCATGTTACGGTTGTCCAGAGGGAGTGGTGGCAACCACCAAGAGTTCGATCAGAAGATAGATTTTCCGCTGATAACTGGCGAATTTTTCGACAAGCAAACCGTAGCTGACGGTGGAGTACCTGCTGCTCGTAATCTCATTCGAGGTATCTTGCGGGGAACGGAGTCTATGGTCGAGACGATCCGGCAGACAATTCGTTGTAGTTTCCCTGAGAACATTCGTAGTCTTGCTGTAAAGGCGCTGGACGATAGGTATGGGGCGATTACTGTCCGTACCTTGCGGTCGTTGCTGGGTGAGATTCACTGGCGTCTTATGCTGGTTAAGTCTGGCTGTGACGAACAACAGCTTGGCTGTATTGAGTACATGGCGGGTCACAATCCTCCGCGTTTTTATGACGTGAATTTTGAGGACGAATCTGACATTCCGCTTGTTGGTGAGAAGCCAGGCGATGTCGTAAAGGGCATGAAGGATTTTGTTCGTCTGGCTCAAGCAGAGCGTCGTCGGGCAGAGCATCTTCAAGCTATGTTGGAGCGAGACGCGAAGACGGCTGAAGCGAGTGGCAAGGCTCGATCGTTGTTGGAGTCGATTTGTGGCCCTAAATTAGCTCGTGAATTTGATGCCAAGGGGTTTATCACAGTGGAGCAAGATGGGTATACGTTTGAGATCCCCGCGAATGATTTTATCCGTTGTACTGACCCCAATGGAAAACGAGCCAACTTATGTATACATAGTCAATCGTTCCAAGTTAATCCTGTGGATGAAATTCTGCTTGCATATCTTCACATTCGTCACAAGCTCGCTGCTTACATGAAAGAAGCTATCATACAGGGAGGTGACAAAGGGTTCAAGAAAAAAGTCGCGTAGATTTGACATTTTCCTTTGTTTGAGGTATACTTAGAACATGGTGGAATACAATATCTGTGATACCTGCGGGGCATGTGATGGTCGTTGTGGACTGACGATAGACGACGGTGAAGGTGCAGGACACGAATGCCTCAATTGTCATAAAACTCGCGAGACTGGTGATTTTATCTTGCATACTTGGCTGTCCAGGACTGACGAGGAAATGAAAAAGACTGGACAGATACTTCGGAGTAAATGACCGTGGCTTCCAAAAAGTTGCATGAGTTTCAGTTTGACAAAGTTGAATCGCACGAGGGTCAGTTGGTTGCGCGGTTTACCTGGCTTGGATATTGGGCGGTTCTTGCAAAGGAGTCGTTACTTATCCGAATCGCGAGCATCGAGGCAGGCAAGAGCATAGATGTTCCAACTGGATATGGGTCGGATACCGATGCCATTGAGGAGCAGAAAGCTCTGAAGGCTCTTGAGACTGAAGAAAATAGGAGGTGAACGTGGTCCAGAAAAAGTCGCGTAAATTTGACATTTATTCAGAAATGAGGTATGTTTGCAGCAGAAAGGAGATATGGTGATATGGTGGACAAGAAAACGCAAGAAACCGACCGAAGCATGGCTGAACGAATCATGGACATCGTGGGTCATAGGGATTTTCACGATAACGGAGATTTGCGAGCAAATAAGAACTATTTGGCCGAATTCGTGGTCGCTGGATTAGCTGTGGTAGCAAGTGAAGTGAAGCTCGCAGCAGAGAGGCAAACCCAGAAAGACGGGTGACTGTGGTTTCTCAAAATGCTCTGGATCGTCGTAGACGGAGGCGTGCAAAAACGGCTCTTGAAGCTGAAAATACTCGGATGAAGAAGATAATTGCATTGGCCGAGCGTAAAGCGGAGCATGGTTGTACGGATGCCAATTGCTCCCTTTGTCACGAAGAAGAAGGTGATGGAACGTGGGAGTTGTCGACATGAAAGAAGCAAGAGTTCGACGGTTGGTAGAAGAGATCGAGGGATTGGAGTATTATGCCGATCAACTTGCTAGGAAGAAGCAGGCTTTGGAAAAAATAAGGTTAGAATGCGATCACGATTGGTCCCCAACCGAATGCAAAAGTAAACACCACCCTGCGTATACGATTCCAGGCGATCCACAAGGAACGATGGGATCAGATCATCGTGGACTTACTCATGTCGATGCAAAAACCGAGGTATGGTGGACGCGCACCTGTTTGAAATGTGGAGAGGAAGAGGGAACGACTAAATCCAAACCCACGGGCAGCGAACCGGTATTTCCTTCTTGACATTTGTTCGATTATGTGGTATACTGTATGTGGTGGAAAGTAGTATTTTTCACGGTTTTGTTTACGATAGCCCTTTGGTGAGGAAACTATGAAAACTGGTGATTTGGTTGCATGTCGGCTTGACAGTTCAGTCAGGATAGGCATTATTACTGGGAAGTGGAAAGGAAGTGAGCATACTTTTATGTATGCCGATGGACGCTATATCCACACCAATAACCTTCCCAGGAGCAGATTTATTCTGCTTAATAATCATCGTCACTTCTCAAACTTCTGTAGCTTGATTTGGTCTCAAGTGAGAGCTAAAAATCCTACAGATGCCAGCAAGTTGAGGCGTTGGCTAGCAACGCAACCTAGTGAGGATACCGAATGAAGATTGCTGACTGCGACATAGAGATGGTTTTCGATGAAGATGAATGTGAAGAGGGCACATTCCGTTATCACACCTTGCAATTCGTCTGTGCTCCACGTGGTCGTCGTAAGAAGCTAGTGGTGGTTGAGGAGGAATTCCACGGCGATCAGCTTGAGCATGTGGACATTGATTTAAGTGGGCCAAAAACACGAAAAGAGCGGGCAAAATTGGTTTCCGGCTTGCTCCGTGGCTCTTTTCGTCCTAAGACTCAATTCGATCCTCTGACAATTAAAATGCTCGAAACTTCTTATCTCAAGGGAGTGGAGAACTTTTATGTGCGATTTGCAAAAATGATTTGACATTTATTCTGCATGTAGTATACTTGTAGGTGAAGGGAGAACAACATGAGAATCGCAGGTAAGAGAAAAATCACAACCGGGTGGGTCACGCAGGTCTTTAATGACAAAGACAACTGCGTAGAACAAGAATTCTTTGCCGGAGATCAGGTGGATTGGGAGGATCAAGATGGTGAGCCAATTGGTCCTCCTGGTGCCCATACCTACCAGCCGTTTGATATGGTCCAGCCGGGTCAATTGAATAAAAGTGATAAGGCAAGGATAGAAGAGGCGCTACTCATTTTGGAATGTCCAGATGGCATTCAATGCAAAGAAAAGGTGTCTGCTGTTTTGCTGATGTTGCGTGGACTTTGTCCAGCCAAGGGAGTTAATGATGTCCGATAGATTCTCCGCACAAATTTGGATCGGTGGTCAGATTTCCCGCACTGCGCGGCTACTTCCCGATGATCCAGATGACGATACCACGATCCTTCAAGGATTGATTGGGGCACTGCATGATGATGGGGCGTCACATGAATTTGGTGACGTGGTTATTCTGGAGGATTGTTGTGATTCACCAGAATTGTATTTTTACTTGGATGACTCGGATTTTCTAAATCTGAAATGCGATCAGGCTGTCAATGGCGAGTTCCCGGAGACAGAGGAATTCTGCATTCAGAATGGCATTGCGTTTAATCGTTGGAGCGATCATTACGGCGAGTACGGTGCGGAGAATGTCCACTTCCGTCCAGGCATGGATGCTCCACTGACGACTTATGCAGATTCGGCGGGAAAAGAGATTGTCTGCGGAGATACGGTGCGTCAAGCTATAGAGAAGCTGGATGAGTTTAACAAAGTTGTTGGAGCTTGTACTGCGTTGTCTCCGAAGTTGTCGGCAGATGACTGGCTGAATTTCATTGCAGGTCTGCGTCTCTTACACGATGCTTGTCCGACGTTGCCACGGAAGCTCGAAAGTTTCGAGGTGATCGCATGAGATACTTTGTGATGAATAACCAGTATGCGTGGGTAGAAGTGAAGGCAGAAGTATATGCTTCTGCTGATAGAGACCCGCGTCTCATTAACAACACGGCAACTCTCAATTCAGACAAATTCGTGGATGTGAATGTGAGGAGCGTCGGTCTGGACAGTTTGGCTGAGTTGTCTCGCCTTATGGAAGGTCCACCTGCCACATTCCTGATTTGACATTTATCTGATCGTATCGTTTGAAAAGGAGACAGCAATGCCAGCGTGCATACTAAGTAGACCCATTGAGTTGTATCGTCATTTCGAGGATCGAACCTGGGATACGGTCATAGTAGACATACCAGCCACAACTCACGAGAGCAAGATCGTTGAAGTGGCCTTTGCTGCGGCTGACAAGAAGTTTGGCCGCGTGCCCGCGGCAACGTCTACCGACAGTGCGGTATGCGGCTGGGCTATCTACAATACCTACGACGATGAAGTTCCTGAAGTACCTGGAGCTTTCATTATCGAGGTGCATGATGATGCGGTAGGCGTCCAGCGATTTCTGGTCACGGGATGCGCCGATGAAGAGGAAGCCCTTGAAAAGATGGGAAACGAAGATCGTGAGGAATATGGGCCCGACGACATTAAAATATGGATAGGGAATGACAGTGGTGAGTACGGAGTGAGACCATTTTCCATTTGACATTTATCCGATTGTGGGGTATACTTGCAGTAGCAAGAAAGGATACTTAGTATGTCACTGTGGTTTTGGATAAGAAGTTGTTTCTCGTTGAACAAGGACGAGGTAATCGACCTAATGAGACATGGCTCTTACTTGCGTTGTATGGGAGGCAACTGGACCCTGTACGATGCTGATAATCAACGCGGTAAGGTAATTCCACGAAAGCTCTATAACGAGTTGGCGGAGGATGGTTATCTCCGACTAACTTGCCCGGATCGCTGGAAGTTGACTCATAAGGGGATTGGCGGACCATGAAGTTTACCGACAAACAAAACGAGGCGGTGGTTCATTTGCTGTGGAATTCACTTAGAGGCGATCCAGAGCATTTGGACAGGCGACAAACGGGTTGGGGCACCAAGACCAAAGAAGGTCTGGCTGCATGTATTGAGACGATAGCTTCTACCCCGGCGTATCGCGGGCCAATCGAGGGCAAAACATGACATGGGATGACTTAGCAAAACAAATCCTCGAAATGACCGAGGGTGAAAGAGCCAAGGAAGTCCAATACCTCGAACCGTGGGGTGAAGCAGCAGAGATATTCGTTGTGGGTGTAATGATAGCGAACAAGGATTTGGCTGATCCAGAGGGCGTGGTTAGGATACAAAAAGGCGACAATTTCCTCCAGTAAACGGTGGCAAAGCAGGACAGTCGTTTTGAGCGACTGTGGCGGCAGTCTAGCTCCGACTGTCCTGCTTTGGGAGATAAGAAATGGTCGAGTATATACTATTGCCCCGAGACGAGCTTCGGAGAGGGTCAACTGGGTTTGTAGAGTTCGTTCCACAAGACAATCCTCATCGAAGACCGGGAGTGATGATACTTTGTGAGATAATCGATGTAAGCGACTCCCGCTCACGAATTGAAATTGTTGCTGTCTGCGGTGATCGGAGTCGTTTGTGGATGGATAGTGAGAAAATCTTCAAGAAAAGTGTTCGTTGATTTGACATTTGTCTGTCCGCGTGGTATGCTATAGGTACAATGACAACAACGATCCAAGACATTTTCCGCGAAATTTTGCCGACAGGGCAGAGTTTTTCCATTGCGCGTCGACAAGTTTTTTCGGAGACGGTTCGTTTTAATGGAAAACAGGTCACTTCTATGATGCAAGAAGTTGATCTGAAAGACGGCTCTATTTTTCAAGTCGGCAAACGAAATACCTGGCAACGCGAGGGAAAACAGTGGATTCGATTGAGACATATCGAGACGAACGCTGAATATCAGTTCACGCTTGCCAGGACTGATCGACTCGATAAACCAATTGGTTATCGGGATGCTCTTAACGCTCGACTTCGGCTTAGGGATGGTCGGTTGTTGATCGGAGCAGACGGTTATGAAGGAGCTGCGGATACAACGATGGATGGCTTTCCGATTGCTCTGGATTTATGCGGACAAAAATTGCATCTCATGGTTTGGGCAGATGTGAATACTTCAATCCCTACGCATGTTATCTCTCTTGAAGGAGCCCGAGAGAATGCGTTATCGGAGCCGCGTAAGAAGGTACTCGAAGATAGAGCTTGACAATCTCTCTCGCATAGAGTATACTTTAGACGTAGATTGTCATTCCATCCTGCTGCAAAAAGGATGGCCCGCAAGGCGTGAGAGCGGGAACGGGAATTGAGTTGTGACTGACTCTACCTACCGGACGGTGGGCTCCTGCCCTTCAGGCTCAAAGGGTGCCTTATCCGCGTCGAGCTGAACGAAAAAGGATCAGAGGAAATTGGCTACTGATAGGGTCCGGACAAGGGTGGGCTGGCGGAAGCTGGTCCGCCCTTGTTTTTATAGTACGCAAAAAAAGTTCCTGATCTGGATTTGACTTTTCACGGAAAATGTGGTATACTTGCAGTAGCAAGGATGCCTGAAAGGATACTTAGGGTATGACAATCAAACAACGCAAACGAATAGAAGCACTGTTGCCAGCAGGTATCCCGAAGTGGATTCGCGCTTACGACAATGGGGGCGTCACCTGCGGAGGAAGCTTCGACCGCTACACTGTGGTCTTCACCGGCAACTACGCTGGTCGTAATGGCGAATGTTCCTATCTGGCTATGAATGCAGTCCCATTCCATCCGCAGGGATTCGGGCAGCATGGATCGTCACCAACTGTGATCGACTCAGTAAACGGAAGCTGGGGTGGGGTTTCGATTGGTCGGAAATGCCACCTTGGTACGCGAATCCCGTTTGCTGACTTGCCCGAGGATTGTCGGATACTCACCTTGCGGGACTACCGCGAGATGTGGAAATTGCCGATATAATGTTCTTGACATTCCCCGCTTATGTGGTATACTTAGGGTGAAAGGAACCAACCATGACCACGGCAGAAGAAATGTTACGACGATCAAACAGGCTCGCAACGGAGCAAGAGCGTACTGACGCTTTCGAGGAGCTATGTGGCGGAGTCTACAACTCGCAAAGGTTGTTTTCAATTTGGAAAAATTGCTGGCCACCTAACAAGGCAGCGAGCTTCCGAAAAAAGGCGGAGCGAGAGGGATTCACAGAGGCACAGGTAAGTGCCTTGCTCGGCCTGCAATAAGGAGAGAATCATGGGTTCGTGGGGCGTAGGACCGACTGAAAACGATGATGCAGCCGATTTGGCTTTTGATCTAAGGGAAAAAACCATTTACGAAGTGGTTGAGGAAGGTTTGAATTCCGACGACGTACACGAGCAGAGATTCGGAGCTTGGTTGGTGGCGAGACTCGGATACCCTCAGCTCTACGATATTCAGCAGGTCAGAGTTCATGTAGACCTCGCCCTTGATAAAATGCGGGAGTTGCTAGAAAACAAGAATTGGATTGGGTGCTGGGAGAATGAAAAAAAGATTCGCGAGGCGATTCAGAAACAAATTGACGAACTGACCCGAGTTGGATGTTAGCATGATAGTCAACCGAAATGTTACCGGCATTGGTATCCGGCAAACGACTGAAGGTCGAGCAAAGGTAGTTTATACGACTATTTTTTCAGCCGGAGAAGAATTAGACGCTTACGATGGTGATTTCCCCGTCACTGAAGCCCGAGACATCATGCGAAAACATCGGGCAGAAAAGAGGAAACTTAATGAAGATTGAACTTCCAGTCCACGGCATTGTGGTCGCGCTCGTTGACGCTCCCAAAGGAGGCGGAGCGGTGGTTTGCTCACCAGACCTGTATGAGACTTGCTCTTACTGCGGGTCTAAAGACTGTTGCTATGAGTGCGACGGGTCGACCGCTGGTGGAGGGGGAAGTGGTAACACGGAAACGGAGGTAGCGAGTCGCCTCGCGTACAACGGAGCAGTGGACGGCATTATGTCTATGATCCTTGCTCATGCGATTTCTGGTATCGACGTTGAGACTCCGGCGTACCTGGAGGGTATTGAGACTGCCCTACAAGCGTCGGCAGAAAACATTTGACTTTTCGCGGAAAATGTGGTATACTCAGGACATGAACGAAAACAAAACAGTTTGTTCGGATTGTGGTTACTCGCGTCGTCCTTACGGCATTGTACTTTGTTGGTGCGATGAGCAGGCAGATGCAGCGGCTCAGGTTCAAGAGGACCATGATTCGATGGCTGAGGCGACCACCGATCGTCAAATTTTCGCGGAGATCGAAATGCCACAAACGACTGATTTTACCGAGATAGCAAGAGTTTGTCCCGAAAATGCAACAGTTGCAGAGTTCTTTCCAGGGATTGTAGGTGATAATGGATTCCAATGCGGGGACAGAGCCAGTGCGGAAAAATGCGTAAGTCTCGCCAATCAGGCTTGCAAAGCAAAAAAAATGGTAGATCGGGTCTACAAAGCACAACGTCGAATTCTCGCAGAGGTTGATCCGATCACTGGTTTCCCAAGACAAGTTACGGCTGCAATAGCTACAAACTGTCCACCATCCGAGGAGGGGCCATCGAGGCAACCACAAGCGACTGACTTTACGAAAGTAGCACAGATGTCCGCCTGCGAGTACGAGGTATTCGTTATGCTCAAATCAGGTCCAGTGAGTATTTGTACTCGTTATTCCCAAGAAAGCGCTGAGAAACTGGGGCTGGCGATCAATCAGGCTATGATCGAGTACCGAACCAAGCGAAACACTTGGGAACGGGATATACTGGCCAAGAAACTCGTCGATGAGGTTCTTGCAGAGGAGAAGGAGCAGGAGAAGGAGATAAGCGGGGGATACAATATGCTGGACCCGGATTCTGGACGTGACTGAGTACAGCATGGACGAAATGGATCAATTCGCGTTGACCCAAAGGAGATAGATTGGTGATGACACCAGACCAAACGATTATGTTGATTGTCGCGGGGGTTATTGTCTACCCCCTAATTCTGGCACCTTTGGTCCCCCGACTCGCGGTATTTGTGAACGCGGACAGCAGGACTTGTACTGAAGCGTGGATACTGAGCATGATTGTACTGGTTATGACCGCAATGCTCCTGCATTGGATTCCTCGAACGGGAGAGCTGTGGGAAAAATGCGGGAAAAATGTTCTTGACATTACTACCTAATTGTGGTATGCTTGCAGTAGCAAGGATGTCGTATGAAAGGAAACAACCAATGCCAAAACCAGAATTTGAAACTAAGTGGGAAAGCGATACATACGACGATGCCAAGGTGGCGATGGGACGTTTGCTCAACCTTGCCAACTCGATGGGTAGTTCGAAAGCCGTAGTGGCAGGTATGCTTGATAGTTTTGTCCAAGAGCATCGTACACTGCAACAGGCAGGCGTCCGTAACTTTGTCTCCTTCTTGCGGGAATGGGCGACGGGCGAGGAAGCTGCGATGACTGATCCGCGTAACTGTGATGCGTGGAGATTCGCAAAACAGGTTGTCGATCTTGACCCGATGTTTGCGAACATATAATTCTTCTTGACATTTCTCGTGGCCGTGGTATACTGTAGGCAGAGGAGTACAAAATATGTTATTCCCGAAGGGCAAAGGCGAACTCATTGATGAGGAAACCCTGCTTGCTCGTATTATGGCAGCCGTAGAGGGTGTAGTCAAAAATGACGTACAAGATACCGTCGATCTTCACAACTTCCTCTGTGGTGGACAGGTACAAGTTCACGAGACCGATGGTGGCGAGCCTGCGGACAAGGATGGGGTGGCGATTGAGGGGGCAGACTGCGAGGTGTGGACCTACGTTTTTACCAAGGGAGATGACGACAAATGAATATCGCAAACAACACTCAGCAAAAGGAGATGACGAGATCACTTCAGCAAATCGCGGATGACTTGCGGGCTGTTCATGCTGCGATATTGGGAGTTGCGAAGGTTGCAGTTATGACAGATTACGGGCGGGCTCAAGGTCGGGAGTCATTTCCGAAGTCGTTGTCAATTATGGTTCATTGGCTGCAAGTAGTCAGGGATCAGGTGGATTCCAATATTGAAGCTGAGCCTCCGGCGAAGAAGAAGGCAGTGAAGAAGAAGGCAGCGAAGAAGAAATGAGTACCGGAGCCGACTGCCAATTCATTGAGGACATTGGATTCCAGAGTTATGGGCTGAATGTGGTACGGGCGTACAATGAAACTCGCACTTGACAGGAGCTAAGTATGAGTACCAAAATTCGGAAGCGTTGTTCGTGGTGTGATAGCTATGAAAGTCTCGATATTGTGATTTGCTCTGATTGTGGTCTTTGCGAAGATTGCTGCAATTCCGTTGATGGCAGCGAGACCTCCACAAAAATCATTGAAAGACAATCACAACAAAAAGGCGTATAATGAGTTATGAAACGCTTCGACAAGAGACAACTTGGTAGAGCCCCCGACTGCGGAAGGGTATCCTTTAAGACCGGAGCCATCTTAACCCGTAAAGACAGGCTGCGAAATCGCAAGTCTAAGCTGGCCAAGAATACTCTACGCCGTCAAATTTCCGGCGAAAATAGCTAAACTCACCGCAAAATCATGCCGATACCTATGGTATGGAAACAAACTCACAACCCGAAATCGAGATGGAACAACTCATAGCTGAGATAGTAGACGATCCAGAAACCCGGGCCGAAATGCTCAAAATCCAGCCCATAGATGTCGAAAAGAACTAAAGATTCTGCTTGACATTTGCTGGATATGTGGTATACTTGAGGTATGAAAACCACAACAACCAAAGCGACGATAGAGGACATTCAAGACCTCGCCCACATTAGTCTATTCTCGTTGTTTGATGGGCAACGTCGAGCTGCTGGAGCTGAAGCTATGGTGGCTCAAACACTCCGCGCGAGCATCACTAATCACAA
>SDBT01005053.1_pt1 | contig 22252 bp, 23 predicted proteins | sample 2277101 | NCBI WGS metagenome assembly SDBT01 (sample SAMN10404973, study PRJNA504765) | marine sediment metagenome | isolation source: marine sediment core GS10_PC15, 103 cmbsf | place: Arctic Ocean: Southern Knipovich Ridge | collected 2010 | reverse complement strand
TTTACTATTAATACTTCTTATATTTTCAGTGACGATAATGAAAAGTCCCTGGATGAGGATAAGGGCGAATGGGGGCCCACTTTGACTCCGGTGATGAACGGAGTATGGGGAATAGGTATTGATTGGGAATCGGGTGGCGGAATAGAATTGAATGGTGAGTATGCTTACAGTAATTATTGGGAGGACACGGCGAAAGTTAAGGATTATGGTTTTAAGTTCGGATCATCATTAGAGAGGGAAGAATTCTCTTTTGAGGCAGCTTATGAAAGGATTGAACCCAATTTTTTCTCATTAGCCAGTCCTGTGGTTACCAATGATAGAGCCGGTTATGAACTTCTTACAGGTTACCAGGGTATAAGTTTTGCCAATCTTTCTTTAGGTTTTAACGAATACAGAGATAATCTTATTGGAGACCCGTCAGAGGTCACTTCCACCCAGTCGATTCTTACAGGAGCTGTAGATTTCGATATAGGTAATTTGCCAGACATGAACATAGGTTACTCTTTGAATCAAATGCTGGGTAAGCCTCGTTCTGCACTGGAAAACAACACTCAAACTTTCTCTTTGGGACTTTCCCAGAGCCTGCAAAATCTCAGTCTTTACTCCAGCGGGCAGTTGTCCGATTTTCGCGACAAGACTGATTCTTCTCACGACCTCTCTACTCTCACAGGAAGCTTCAGTTTGACGAGTAGCCTGACTCAGGCACTCTCAGTCACTTCAGGGATTACTCTTGCTCGGACAAAGGACCTGGATGATAAATCGATAGATAAGTCCCAATCTTATAGTGTTAGTGTGAACTGGGGGGTTATTCCCCAGAGGCTTACAATCTCCACATGGGGAACTCTGGTTGTGGCAAAGAGTAATGATGTATTAATGCCGGTAGATAATGTTACTACAGATGCCAGCCTTGAATTTAGTTACAGTTTTAGAACGGGACTGACTTTAAATTTAGGCTACGAGCTGGATGCTTATAGAGATGCAGAGGATTCTTCAAATAACTACAAGGGTCATGGATTTGTCACCAGGCTTAGCTACAGTTTTTAAAATTGGTAGTCGCAGGCTTCAGCCTGCGTGACCAAAACGCACCTTAAAAGGTGCGACTACCAGGTGTGGCTACCAAGCGGGAATAGAAGTCGAACAATTAATTCAAAAAATTTATGAGAAAAATTTGGAGTCTAATTTTTCCTCACCGCATTGGGCTATTGCTTAGTATAGCTGTGGCTGGAGTAGTCACTGTTCTATATTTATTGGGTGTGGGTGAGTCTTTTGAATTGAGAACTCAGGATTATCGCTTCCAACTCAGGGGGGAGAGGAAGATTAACCCTGTGATACAGATTGTTTTTATGGGAGATGAGTCGATTAAAGTCCTGGGAAGATGGCCCTGGCGAAGGAGATACCACGCAGCTCTACTCCATGCTCTTTCTCAGTATAAGCCCCGAGTTATTGGTTACGATGTGCTGTTCACAGAGCCTGTTACTGATTTTCCAGAAGATGACCGCTTTTTTGCTAAGGCTACTAAGAAGGCAGGTAATGTTTATTACCCCTTCTTCTTTACTATGAAAGAAGAGAAAGAAGTGAGGGGTGAAATAGGTCCGCAGCTTAATATAGAGGAGTTTGCCTTAAATTATCAAATAAGAGAAAAAGACTCCTTCATTCAGGCAAGCGAAGCAACGCTTCCCATAATAGATTTGGCAGCCAATATGAAAGGAACAGGCTTTGTCAACGTGCGGCCCGATATGGATGGAACTACCCGTAGAGTCCCTCTGGTAATGGAATACCAGGGGAGGCTCTATCCTTCCTTGAGTCTGAAACTTGTTTCCGATTACCTGGGTGTGGAAAAGAATAACATCAGGGTCATCCCAGGACAGTACATTGAATTGAAAGGTTCTCAGTTGGGAGATATAAAGATACCGGTGGACAGGGAAGGGCAGATGTTAGTAAACTATCCGGGTAGTATTGAAAGTCTCTGGACGAGCGACTTTGTTCAAGTTCTGCAGTCATACAAGCAAGCAGAAATTGGCGAAGAGCCTATTATCGGGCTTTCCGATTTCAAAGATAAGATAGTTCTTGTTGGTCTTACTGCTACTGGCTCAGCTGACCTGAGGGCAATTCCCTTTGCTCCTCTCTATCCTCAGGTGGGAGTCCTGGCGAGTGCAATAAATAGTGTTCTAAATCAGGACTTCTTGATTCCTGTCTCCAGAGGAACAAATGTTCTCCTCCTTTTGGTGCTGGGAATAATAATGGGGATTTCCATTCCTCGTATGAGACCATTAAACGGAGCACTCTCTACCTTCACTCTTTTAATATTTTATTTGCTTTTAGTCTTCTACTCTTTTAGCCAGAAGTCTCTCTGCCTGACTGTTGTCTATCCAGGGACTACAATCTTTTTCAGTTATCTATCTATTATTACTTATAAGTATGCTACTGAAGAGAAGGAGAAGAAGAGAATAAAATCCATTTTTCAGAGATACGTTTCTTCTCAGGTTGTAGAGGAGTTGTTGATGAGTCCCGATAGGGTTGTTCTGGGTGGGAGAAGAAAGGAGATTACTGTTCTTTTTGCTGATATCCGCAACTTTACCGGGATGTCCAGCCGTATGGCTCCAGAAGAAGTGGTCAGTATCTTAAACGAATTTTTTACTATGATTACTGAAGTAATCTTTAAATATAATGGAACTTTAGATAAATATATAGGGGATGCTGTTATGGCGATTTATGGTGCTCCTATCGAAGAGGAGAATCACGCTGAGAAAGCATTGGAGACTGCGCTGGAGATGCAGAAAGGGATGGGATTATTGGAAAAGAGATTTCTTGAGCGAGGAATTGAACCAATCAAAATAGGTATAGGCATTACTACAGGAGAAGTTGTTATTGGGAATATCGGTTCTCTTCGACGGATGGAGTATACTGCTATTGGCGATTCTGTGAATTTGGCTTCTCGTCTGGAAGAAGCAGCAAAGCCTGACCAGATTCTAATTAGTGAAAACACTTATCGAATGGTGAAGGATATCGTTAAAGCGAAAGTTCTGAAACCGATGGCTATCAGAGGAAAAGATGAATTGGTTCAAGTATATGAGGTTTTGGGGTTAAAGATGGGATGAATGAGAAAAGGGATCAGAGTCATTTTTTGCGGAATTCTGGCAATTAAGTATTGTGTCCCCGGAATTCGGGAGAAAGGGTTAAAAAATGTTCGTTTTTTATAGGTTACTTTTGGCTCATGTAATTGCCGACTTTCCTTTGCAATTTACAAGCATATATCGGTTCAAAACCAAATCTCCCTTAGGCTCTTTTGTCCACAGTGGCATCTTTGGTTTACTGGCGGTTCTTTTAGTCTGGCCTTACTGGAATTTAACCAGAATGTGGCAATTTATATTCTTCCTCTGGCTGATTCACGGCATACAGGACTGGATAAAAGTAGTGATTTTTGAGAAGTACCACCTGAATAATACCTGGGTATTTCTCCTTGACCAATTTCTCCATATAGGTTTTATCGGTATGCTCTTTCCATTCGGCTTGGCAAAATTGACTCCACCGGAAGTTCTTTCAAAATTGGTTTCTCTATACAATGATAACAATGCAGTAATATATGCAATTGCCTTTATAGCTATTGGATTTGGTGGAGGTATTTTAATCTCCTATATTAAGAATTTGTTCTATGGTAGTGAAAAAGCAGATTTAACTTCACCTAAGAGATATATTCAAGCTGCAGAGAGGATGCTGATAGTGGGCTTAATGTTACTGAAGGGATATTATTATCTTGCAATTCCTGGAATTTGGATAATTCACGGTGGATATGTCATCTTCAGAAAGAGAAGGGAAGAACGATTTTGTCTTTCTTCTTTCTTCGACTTAATTTTTAATACTGCTATAGCAGTGGGAATAATGTTAATTTTAAGGCTAAATTGATAAAAATAACTTGTATCTTCGTTGGGATAAATTCGAGTTTTAAAGAATTGGGGGAATGATTATGGAAAAAGATATTTCTGTCTTGGAAGAGACTATAAACAGGTTGAACTTTAGATTCGAAGCTTTGCAGAAAATTACTCAATTAATTAATTTAGCCAGCAACTTTGAGCAGGTTTTAGACGAGGTGATGAAACTGACAATTGAACTGGTTAATGCTCAGGCAGGAGTTGTTATTCTCATTGACCAGACGACAGGAGAATTATCCTCCCACATTACTATCGGCGGTCGTCCCAGAGAAGAATTGGGAGAAGAACCTGAATGGAAGCTGAATAAAGGAGTTATGGGAGCAATTTTGAAAGTAGGTGATCCTGCGATTATTTCTGATGCTTCAGAGTATCCCATATTCAGGGATGAGCTAAGTAAAGCTGTGGGATGCACTGTGATAAATGCGTTGTGCGTCCCTTTAAAAAGTAAAGGTGAAACATTAGGAGTTTTAGAAGTATTTAATAAGAAACTTTCAACAGAGGAATCAAAAGAAGACGATAAAGGTGTGGCCCCTTTTATCGCGGAGGACCAAAAACTTATTGTCTCTCTTTCCAATGAGATAGTAATGGTTATTGAGAATGCAATGCTATTTAATGAACGGGAAAAAAAAGTTGTAGAGTTAGATAATCTGTTGAAAGCCACTGTAGCTATAGCATCAGCTATGCAGTTGGATCCTCTGTTGGATACGATTATGGAACTGGGGATGAAAGTAATGGATGCCGAGGGCTGTTCGGTGCTTCTGGTCGATGAGAAAGAGAAGAAGTTACAGTTTGTAGCAGCCAGTGGAGCAAAGAAAGAGGAGGTAAAGAAGTTAAGCCTGGATATGGGAGAAGGGGTAGCCGGTTGGGTTGCACAGAACGACCAGCCTCTGTTAATTGAGGATGTTTCCAAGGATGACCGTTTTTCAAAAAAAATCGATGAGACTTTAACACAAAAGACCAAATCGTTAATTTGCGTTCCCCTTAAGGTTAAAGAGAGAACTATAGGTGTAATGGAAGTTATGAATAAAAGAGGTGATAAAACTTTTACCGAGAGGGATATGGTTTTATTTAAGCCGCTATCAGCTCAGGCGGCTGTGGCTATTGAGAGAGCGAAGCTTTACGAAGATTTGGAAGATATGTATATTTCTACAGTAAAATCATTGGCAGCAGCTATTGATGCTAAAGATCCTTATACTCGTGGCCACTCTGAGAGAGTAACGAGATTTTCAGTGTTAATAGCTAAGGAGTTAGGTCTAGACGACAAAACTCAGAGGAATGTGCAACTATGTGGGCTACTCCATGATGTGGGTAAGATAGGTGTTCCCATTTCGGTTCTGAGAAAGAAAGATAAGTTAACAGATGAGGATTGGAAGCACATTCGTCGCCATCCTGTTTTGGGAGCGGAGATAGTTTCCCCAATTGCACAATTGAAAGAACTTATTCCCAATATTCGTCACCACCATGAAAGGTATGATGGAAAAGGTTATCCCGATAAGTTGAAAGGCGAGGATATTCCCTTGATTTCAAGGATACTTGCCGTGGCAGATACTTTTGATGCCTTGACTTCTGAACGCCCGTATAGGAGTGGTCTTGCAGATAAGGCAGCACTTGAGGAGATGGAGGTTGTAAAAGGTACGCAATTGGATCCCGCGTGTGTAGAGGCGTTCTTAGCAGGTTATCGTAAGGGATTTATTATGAGAGAAGAATGAATGGTAGTGTAGGGGCTTGTCCCCGTAAATTGGTATTAAGGTAAAAAAGTGAAAAGGTTGTTTAGTTTTAAAGGAGGAGTCCATCCTCCATACTTTAAAGAACTTACTTCTGGTCAACCCTTAAGAAGGGCGTCCCTACCTAAGAAAGTGGTAATCCCTCTCTCTCAGCATACGGGTAGACCGGCAAAGCCAATAGTGGAAGTTGGCGATGAAGTTAAGACCGGACAACTCATTGGTGAAAGTGACGGATTCATCTCCTTACCTATTCATAGTAGTCTCTCCGGGAAAGTCGTCGATATCAAACCCTGGCCTCATCCATTGGGTCATACCGTGCTTTCGGTTATAGTTGAATCTGATGGAAGAGACGAATGGATGAGTGATTTAACAGCGCATGAGGATTATTTTCGCCTCTCTCCTGAGGAGCTAAGAGAAATTGTTAAGAGTGCTGGAATAGCGGGGCTGGGAGGAGCGGCTTTTCCTACCCATGTTAAGCTCACCCCGCCGGAAAGTTGCGAGATCGATACCGTGATACTGAATGGTTGTGAGTGTGAGCCATATCTGACTTGCGACCATAAGTTGATGCTTGAATACTCTCGAGAAATACTCGAGGGACTTAGGATAATCATGCAAACAATCGATGCTGATCGAGGAATTATAGGAGTAGAAGCCAACAAAACTGATGTCATTTCTCTTTTGGAAAAGGAGCTACGGCGAGAGCCCGGTATAGAGTTGGCAGTGCTTAAGGTAAAATATCCTCAAGGCGCGGAAAAGCATTTGATTGACGCTGTTCTAAAGAGAAAAGTTCCTCCGGGTAAACTGCCACTCGATGTGGGAGTAATGGTGGATAATGTGGGGACAGCCCTGGCCATAAGGCAGGCGGTAAAAAGAGGAATTCCCCTGATTGAGAGGGTTGTTACAGTCACTGGTTCAGGCATTAAACAACCACAAAATTTATGGGTTCGTTTAGGGACACTATTTGCGGATGTAGTCTCCCAGTGCGGCGGATTACTGGGAAAGCCAGAGAAGATAATTGCCGGTGGTCCTATGATGGGGATAGCCCAGTATACTCTCGACATCCCACTAATTAAGGGCACTTCCGGCATATTAATATTAAGTGAAGCTGAAACCTTTCCTGAAGGAGACTGTATACGTTGCGGCAAATGCATCGATGTATGTCCTGTGAACCTAATGCCTACGGCGATAGCCCAACATGTGCAGCATAAGGATTGGGCGAGTGTAAGAAGATATAATCCTTTAGATTGTATGGAATGTGGGGCTTGTGCTTATGTGTGCCCGGCGAAGATTCCACTGGTCCAGTATATTAAGTGGGGGAAAGAAGAGGTGAAAGAGAAGACTTAAAAGATAGTCTGTTCAAAGCCAAGGAATTTCTTGACGCGGAAAAGTCTGGAGTCTCCGATGAAATCGGAGGAGGTTCGGGCGACCACAAGGGTCGCCCCTACGCGATTCGCAAGGACTCCATGTTACTATCTTTTAAATGTTTGTAGCGGCAGAGCGGAGCTCTGCTATATAGAAGGAAAAAATGGAAGAAGTTATTTCTCAGAGGTTAATTGTTTCTGTCTCACCACATATCAGAGCAAGGGAAGATGTCCGAGCAATAATGTCTGATGTAATCTTTGCCCTTTCTCCGGCTCTAGTCGTTTCCATTATCTTTTTTGGATGGAGGGCACTTCTTATTGTTTCGGTAAGCATTTTCTTTTCTGTGGCAAGCGAGTTTTTCTGGCAGAAGCTGTGGAGAAAGAAGATTACAGTTGGAGATTTAAGCCCTGTTGTTACGGGAATGCTTTTAGCTTTTGTCTTGCCTCCTTCTTCTCCTCTGTGGATGGTGGCAATAGGTGCATTTGTTGCAATTACTTTGGGGAAGCAGATTTTTGGAGGGTTGGGATACAATCCATTCAATCCGGCATTGGTGGCGCGAGCCGTGTTATTAGCTTCTTGGCCGGTGTATATGACTACCTGGACGAGACCCTTTGATGGGGTGACCACTGCTTCACCTCTGGGAATAGTGAAGATGGAGTTGGACCAGAGGTTGCCATCATATTTAGAGATGTTTTTAGGTAACAGAGCTGGCTGTTTAGGTGAAATTTCTGTTTTGGCTTTGTTACTTGGAGCAGTATACCTTTTATATAAGAAGCAAATTACCTGGCACATTCCAGTAAGTTTTATTGGAACAGTTGGTTTAGTCTGTCTTCTGTTTAATAGAGACCCTTTATTCAATATCATGGCTGGTGGGCTTATTCTGGGGGCTTTCTTCATGGCAACGGATCTGGTTACCTCACCTTTAACCAAGAAGGGTAAGCTGGTATTTGGTGTAGGTTGTGGGCTTCTAACTGTATTAATTCGCTTCACCGGAGGGTTTCCTGAAGGAGTCTGTTACTCTATTCTGATTATGAATATGTTAACTCCTATAATTGATAAAATTACTGAACCAAAAGTCTTCGGTAGTTGAGGAGTTGATACAGAACACTGTAAATAGTCCAGACCAAGGTCTTGACGTAATTCGTAACTACTTGTAGGATTTCTGATGAAAAAAATTATAATTAGAAGTTTATTGCTAGCAATTGTGGCCTCCTTAGCAGCTTGGGCACTTAGTCTCACTTATAAGAACACAAAGCCCAGAATAGATGCTTATGCTGAACAGCAGGCAAGGGAAGCTCGGAAAGAGGTTCTACCCGAGGCAAGCGAATTTGAGCTTGTAAATATTGGGGAACAGGAATACTTTATTGGATATGATGAGAGAGGAAAACGTGTGGGAGTGAGTATAAAGACAAAGACGCGGGGTTATTCTGGGCCAATAGAAATGATTATGGGATTCAATATGAAAGGAGAAATAACAGGGCTGAAAATATTGAACCAGATTGAGACTCCCGGACTGGGATCTAAGATTATGGAGGATTGGTTTAGTAAACAATTTATTAAACTGAAAACAGAGGATTTGAGCTTTACAAAGGAAGATCCCCAAGGGAAAGTAGAGGCAATTACGGCAGCGACTATTTCTTCTCGGGCAGCACTTGAGGGAGCTAAGGAACTGTTCGGTTTATATGGTGACTTCTTGAGATATTTAAAGAAAGTAGAGATTCTCAAATATATCCGTGATGGGGACTACACTGGCGAAGGGGCGGGCTTTATTGGACCGATTAGGGTGAGGGTTACTGTGCAAAATCATCGGATAATAAGGATAGCTATTCTGGAGCGACAAGAGGTAGTAGAATACTGGTCTAAGGTTAGAGAGAAAATACCTCAGGAAATACTGGAAAAACAGAATATCGATGTGGATATAGTTAGTGGAGCGACTTATTCCAGCAAGGGATTGATTGAGGCAATTACTAACGCATTAGAGAAAGGGATAGAGAGGTGAGATATTTGAAAGATAGTTTGTTCATCGCTCGGGAATTTCTTAACGCTAAAAAGTTTGGAGTCCGCCCGAAAGGGCGGGATGTATTTCACCCCCGATTTCATTGGGGGATTACATATCACAAACTATCTTTCAAATGTTTTAGTTGTAGCTGCAGAGCGATCGCGTAGGGGCGACCTTTATGGTCGCCCACTGCTAAAAGAAAGCAAAGCTTACGCTTTGCTGCTACAACAAGGATGTAACTGGGAGGATGCTTAGATAAAATGTTGAAGTTTGGGCAGGCTTTAAAGATAGTGCTTGAAAATACCAAACCGATGGAATGGGAATGGGCAGTTCTTTCTCGCGTGCATAGAAGGGTGCTTGCTGAAGATGTAACTGCTCAAAATAATGTTCCCTATACAGATAATTCGGCAATGGATGGCTATGCAATAGATACAGATGATCTGAAGAGCGTTCCTCGAGAGTTGAAAGTAGTGGGGGTTGTGGCTTGTGGGAAATCTGTTAACAAGAGATTAAAACTGGGTGAGGCTATGGCTATAATGACAGGTGCTCCGATTCCAGAAGGTTGTAATAGTGTTGTTCCCGTGGAGGATACAGAGAGAGTTGCCTCAGGAATTGTGAGAATACTTCGCCAGATTAAACCTGGCAAAAATGTGCGCTATTCAGGAGAAGATGTGAGAAAAGGAGAGGTGGTTTTAGAGAAAGGCACAGCTCTCGGTCCAGGTGAATTGGGGATGCTCGCTTCTATGGGGAGGAAGAGAGCGAGGGTCTTTCAAAAACCAGTGGTGGCTATATTAGTTACCGGTAATGAAATCATTGAACCTGGGGAGAGGTTGCGTCCGGGCAAGGTGAGAGATATAAATACATTTTCCTTATGCGGCCTTGTGGAAAAATTTGGTGGTGTTCCGCTTCCTCTGGGAATAGCTGGCGATGAGAAAGTTAAACTGTTGAGAAAAATGAGAAAGGGCCTTAATTCCGATATAATGCTTATTTCCGGCGGGGTTTCTATGGGGAGGTTCGATTTTGTGCGTGAGGCTCTGACTTCTCTGGGATATAGAGAGAGATTCTGGAAGGTAGCGATGAAACCAGGGATGCCAATCAGTTTTGGCTATATCGGGCGGATGCCAGTTTTTGGTTTGCCAGGCAATCCTGTCTCTTCAATGGTCTCCTTTCTGGAGTTTGTGCGTCCCCTTATGATGAAGCTCGTGGATAGAGCTGTAGATTTACCTGAAATTTCTGCTTTTCTAAGAACTCCCATAGTGAAAAAGGATAATAGGAGACATTTCCTCCGGGTGAAATTGGATTACAGGAATCACAAATATTTTGCTTCCCTCACAGGTCCTCAGGGGTCGGGAATTCTTAAATCGATGATAGAGTGTGACGGTATTGCCATTATCCCGGAGAACACCAAAGCATTGAAAGTAGGAGATAGAGTAACTGTGCAATTGGTAGTGTAGGGGCTTGTCCCCGTAAACCCCATTACAACGGGGTAAAAATTACGCCCATAAAGGGCTACACTACAGATTATGCAAGTTGGATGGTGAGTGGTATGGCTAAGTTGAAAAGTTTTACTAATGGGGTTCTGAGGGAGAACCCGGTTTTAGTGTTAGTACTCGGGCTCTGTCCTCTCCTGGCAGTTTCCAATACTGCAATTAATGCTCTGGGGATGGGGATTGCCACAATTTTTGTATTGACTCTTTCCAGCACGGTAGTTTCGCTTTGTCGTAAAGTTATTCCTGAAGATATTCGTATTCCTATCTTTGTTATTATTATATCTACTTTTGTTACTATAGCTGATTATTTTATGGCTGCATATTTTCCACCTCTTCATAGATCCTTGGGTGTTTTTATTCCTTTGATTGTGGTGAATTGTATTATTTTGGCACGGGCTGAGGCATTTGCCTATCGGAACTCTCTGATAGATTCGTTTTTGGATGCACTGGGGATGGGATTGGGATTTATTTTGGTGATAGTCACCATTGGAATAATTAGAGAGGTTTTAGGGAATGGTACAATATTTGGCTCAAGTAGATTCATCTTTCATCCTGCTTTGATTATGGTTTTCCCTCCCGGAGCATATTTAACTATTGGTTTTCTAATGGGAATCCTCAACTGGTGGAAGAGTAAAAGAAAATAAATTCTTAATTCGATTTAATAGAGGAATTTAATGGACCAGGTAAGTTTATTCGGTATCTTCATTTCAGCTCTTTTAATAAATAACATTATACTTATGCGCTTTCTTGGGCTCTGTTCATTCTTTGGCGTTTCTCGCCACATGGAAGTTTCCTTAGGGATGAGTATGGCGGTTATTTTCGTAATGACTATATCCTCAGCTGTTACCTGGATTCTCTACCATGCTTTCCTGTTGCCACTGAATGTGGAATTTCTGAAAATCTCAACTTTCATATTGGTCATCGCCTCTTTAGTTCAGTTGGAGGAACTTTTCTTGAAAAGGCATATTCCTCACCTGTATCGATCCCTGGGAATATATCTTCCCCTGGTTACCACCAATTGTGCTATCCTGGCAGTCGCGTTCCTTCACGTCGATTATAACTACGCTTTTATTCAAACTGTTATATATGCATTGGGAGTCTCTTTAGGCTATACAGTAGCTATAATGCTCTTTACTGGAATTAGAATCAGGTTGGAGACTGCACCCATTCCCGAGCCCTTAAAGGGATATCCCACTGCATTTTTCATAGCTGCTTTGATGTCTTTAGCATTTTTGGGTTTTAAGGGTCTGTTTGGGTTATGAGGAGCTTATGGTCTTAATCTCTATAATTACTTTGGGTAGTCTGGGACTTCTTTTTGGTCTTCTTTTAGCTCTGGCTGGCAAAAAGTTTGCTGTAAAGGTTGATCCCAGGGAGGAAAAAATATTGAATTTTCTGCCAGGGACTAACTGTGGTGCTTGCGGCTTTGCCGGGTGTAGGGGTATGGCAGAGGCCTTACTTAGAAGTGAAGCCGGAGTGACTTCCTGTCCAGTGGTTAGTGAGGAGACTGCTTACAAAATAGGAAAGATTCTCGGAAAAAAAATTGAGGTTAGAGAAGCGGAAGTTGCCCGGGTTATGTGTCAGGGGGATGAGAGTAAGGTAAAATATGACTATAACGGAGTGGAAGACTGTCGCGCAGCCCATCTTGTAGCTGATGGATACAAGGCTTGCAGGTATGCATGTTTAGCACTGGGCACATGTAAGGATGTCTGTCCCTTTGATGCAATTCGCTGGGAAAAGGGTAAGACGCCTGAGATCTTGATAGATAAATGTACTGCCTGTGGAAAATGTGTTGAGGTCTGCCCTACAAAAGTAATCAGTCTCATTCCTAAAAAAGCTAAAATTTACGTGAAATGTAGTTCTCTTGATAAGGGAGCGATAGTTCGGAAGATATGTAAATTGGGTTGTATTGCCTGTGGTATCTGCGTTAAGGTTTGTGAGCCGGGCGCTATTAAGATAGAAAATAATTTGGCTATCATCGACTACCAGAAGTGCACAAATTGTGGAATCTGTGTTGAAAAATGTCCAACCAATTCGATAGTATTTGCACAGATTGAATCTGTGCAAAATGTAGCGGCAGAGCGATAACGTAGAGGCGGCCCTTGTGGTTGCCTAGAGGGACGACACAGCGGTCGTCCCCTACAAGACAAATTAGAGCATATTAACGCTTTATATAAGGAATGGGTATGGAAGATAGATGTGAATTATGCGGCAAGAAAATCGTGAGAAATCGTTATCTGGTCAGGATAGCTTCATATGCTGCCTACGATGGTTTAGAAATAGGCCTTTTAGATTTAACGCGCGATTTTGAAAAAGAGATAAAAGATTTATTGAAAAAGATTAAGAAGAGACGAGGGAAGAAACTGGAGAAGGATATCTGTGTGGGATTTGAGTTTGTTCTCTGTAAGAAATGTCGGGATAATTATGTAAAGAATCCCTTGGGTAAGAAGAGATTTAAGTCGAAGAGAAAAAGAATTTCAAAAAAGAGAAGCCCATGAACGAAATAGTGATATTTATCACTTCAGGGAGTGAGGAAGAAGCAAAGAAACTCGCCAGGGTTTTGGTAGAGGAGAAATTGGCAGCTTGTGTTAATATTCTCTCTGGTGTTGAGTCCCTTTATTGGTGGAAGGGTAAGATTGAATCGAGTAAGGAGTGGATGTTGGTGGTTAAGACTCAAGGGAAAATGGTAAACAAGGTTGTGAAAAGAGTAAAGGAAATTCATAGTTATGAGGTTCCAGAAGTAATTGCTCTTCCCATAGTCGAAGGAAATAAAGACTATTTACAATGGATTTCTGATACACTTGTTTTACGGAAAAGGAAAGGAGATTTATGAAGGAGGCGCTGTACTACCTACCGCTGGAGGAAGAGAATAAAGTGCAGTGTTTCTTGTGTCCGCATCAATGCATCATTGATGATGGAAAGACGGGCATCTGTCGCACACGAAAAAATGTGGGAAGGAAACTATTTGCTTTAGTATATGACCAGTTTACCTCAGTAAATCTGGACCCTATTGAGAAAAAGCCTCTCTACCATTTTTATCCAGGAAGAGAAATTCTATCACTGGGGACAGTTGGCTGTAATTTTAAATGTAAAGGTTGTCAAAATTATGGAATTTCTCAGGCTGAAATGGATGAGGCTCCCACCAAAACTGTTACTTCTGATGATGCTGTAAGACTGGCAAAGGAATACGGTTCTATTGGCGTAGCTTATACTTACAATGAGCCGTTGGTGAACTTTGAGTATCTTCTGGAAACTGCTCATGAAGCACATAAATACAATTTGAAAAATGTCCTGGTTACTAATGGTTATATTAATGAAGAGCCTCTGGTCAATATCTTACCCTATATTGACGCAGCCAATATTGATGTTAAATCTTTTCGGAACGATTTTTATAAGGATTACTGTAAAGCCAAGTTAGGAGATGTTCTACGCACGGTGGAAATTATGGTGAGGCAGAAGAAGCACGTGGAAGTCACAAATCTGGTCATTCCCGCTCTCAACGACTCTGATAGTGAAGTTGAAGACCTGACCGATTGGCTCTATTCTTTATCCGATAAAATTCCTTTACATTTCTCCCGTTACTATCCATGTTATAAGATGACTATCAAAGCTACACCTCTGGCTACTCTGGAAAGGGTGAGAAAAATTGCTCAAAAGAAATTGAAGCATGTATACCTGGGTAATGTCTGGGAAAACCCTGAATCTAATACTTACTGTCCGAGTTGTAAGGAAGTACTTATTGAGCGTCGGGGTTACCATACCAGGATGGTGGGTCTTGCGGGAGAGAGCTGCAAAAATTGTGGAGAGAGAATAAACATAAAGGTTTTAGATAGGAAAAATGAAAAAATTTAAAGTTCTGATTTTTGTCTTTCTCATATTTTTTATCTCTGGCTGCGGGAAGAAAGAATATAGTAAAGTAGAATTTTTGATGGATACTGTGGTAGAAATCAAAGTATACCACAAAAAGAAGGCTGAAGCGGAGAAAGCTATTAATAGTTCAATGGAAGAGATGAAAAGAGTTGAACAGAAGATGTCCTGTTTTTTTTCGGGAAGCGAAGTTTCCAGGATTAATAAAGATGCTTTCCTTGAGGAAAAAAAAGGGTCTCTATTGGTAGAAGGTTGGATACCCGTTAGCGATGAACTTTTCTCCCTGCTCGGAGAATCGGTTCTCCTGTCAAAGCTCACTAAAGGCTGTTTTGATATTACTATCTATCCCTTGTGGAAAATCTGGAAGTTTGAGAGAGAGAATATTGAAGTGCCAGATAAGAAAGAAATTGAAAAGGAATTACAATTAGTAGATTACAAGAATATAATCATAGGAAATGGGAAAATAAAATTTATTAAAAGAAATATGGGTATTGATCTCGGAGGTATAGCCAAAGGATATGCGGTGGATGCTGCAATAAAGGTTTTGAAAGATAAGAATATAAACAGCGCTATAGTTAATGCAGGAGGAGATATGTATGTTTTGGGAAGAAAGCAGGGGAAATCTTGGCGCATCGGTATTCGACACCCTCGAAGAGAAGGAGAAATTTTGGGAACTATTGAAGTGGAAGATAAGGCAATCGTTACTTCTGGCGATTACGAACGTTTCTTTTTTTCTGGAGGGAAAAAATACCACCATATCATAAATCCCAAGACAGGCTATCCTGCGGATGAGTGTCAGAGCGTGACTATTGTGGCTAAAGAAGCTACCTTTGCTGATGGACTGGCTACGGGAATATTTGTTTTGGGCCCCAAAGAAGGCATGGCTTTAATTGAGAATTTAGAAGGGGTAGAAGGAGTTATTGTTAATAAGGAAGGAGATGTCTCTGTTTCTTCGGGATTGGTTTCCAAGATTGAGTATGTTAACTAGAAATGATAGGATTCTAATATTTAGTTTGGTTGCCATTGCCTCTTTCTCTTTTGTAAGGCTTTTTTTTATTTCTAATGAGGGAAGAGAAGCTTTAATTAAAGTTGGTAACGGTCCCGTTCAAAGGGTCTCCTTAAAAACAGATAGAAGGATTAATCTTGAGGGTGAAAAAGGAAGGGTGGTTATAGAGATTAAAGAAGGAAGAGTGAGAGCGGTAGAATCATCCTGTTTTCAAAAAATATGCGTAAATACAGGATGGATAAATAAACCAGGCCAGAATATTATCTGTTTACCAAATAAGGTGTTGGTCGCTATAGAAGGGAAGGGAAGTCCTAAAATCGATGCAGTGAGTTATTAAGAGGAGTAGCGGAGCGATAGCTCCGCGTCTATGTAGGTAGTGTAGGGGCTTGTCCCCGTAAAGATTACGCCCATAAAGGGCTACACTACCTTGTCGAATATATCGGACCCGCTTTTCCACTTCAATGTTGGAGGCAGTTTTGATGGATGGGAAGAAGAGAATAACATATATTTCAGTTTTGGTTGCTCTTGCTTCCACGCTACAGATAGTGGAGAGTCTCTTTCCCCATCCGCTTCCCTGGCTCCGGCTGGGGCTGGCAAATATGATTACTTTGACCAGTCTGGTTATCTTCGGATATGCTGTAGCAATTCAGGTGGCTGTGTTGAGGACGATTTTGAGTTCTTTCCTTCTAGGAACATTTTTTACCCCGGGTTTCTTCTTGAGTTTTTCTGGTGCGCTGGTGAGTGCTCTGGTAATGGGTGGGGTTTATAGTCTGGGGAGGATAGGAAAGTCCAATCCTTCTCCACAGTATCTTTTTGGTTTTAGCATTATAGGAGTGTCCATTCTGGGAGCAGTGAGTCATAATGTTACGCAACTTTTTCTTGCTTATCTTTTCCTGATAAGGCATAAGGGGGTATTTTTAACACTCCCATTTTTGATAGTGGCAGCGGTGGTTACTGGTTTTATAACCGGTTACGGGGCAAATTACTTGAGCAGGGAAATGAGGAAGATAACAATAGAGGCTGGTAAACCCCGTTAAACTGTTCACCATCTCAGAATTAAGTATTGTGTCCCCGGAATTGGTGGAAGATGAAGAGATTGATTTTAGCTTCCAGTTCTTCTCGCAGGCAACAGATTCTCTCTCAGTTGGGCTTAAAATTTCAAGTGATGCCATCTCGCTTTTGCGAGGAACATCCGGTCTCTTGTAGAGGGAAATTGGTGCCCTGGAAAATAGTCGAGAAATTGGCGTTACGAAAAGCAAAAGAAGTTTCTGGGAGGCTTTCTGAGGGACTGGTTATTGGTGCGGACACGATAGTTGCTCTACCCACTATTGATAGAGGGAGATTGAAATTTGAGATTATTGGCAAACCCCAAACAGTCGAGGAAGCAAAAGAGATTTTGAGACGATTAGGTGGCACAACTCATGAAGTTTATACAGGAGTTGCAGTTGTTGATGCTAAAACGGGTAGAAAGGTTGTGGGGCATGAAGTTTCCAGGGTGAGGATGAAAAAGCTCACAAGTGGAGAGCTCTCCAGGGTAAGCCGGATGCATTTGGATAAAGCAGGAGCTTATGGGGTTAAACAGAAGAACGATGCCTTTGTGAAGTTGCTGGAAGGGTCTCTGGATAATGTGGTGGGTATGCCCCGGAAATTATTGAAGGAATTGCTTGAAAAATTCGAATTCCAGAATTAAGTATTGTGTCCCCAGAATTATCAAGTATTGTGTCCCCAGAATTATCAAAATTCAGGGTGAAGGTTTAGGAGCCTCCTTCAATTTTATCTAAGTTGTTAATTATCTTTGCTTTTTGGTATAAGTTAAACAGCCATTGCCTGTAGAAGAGGATTTTCTTTTCTTGGAGAAAATCTTTCTTGAAATCTTCTTCTTTCTCTTTTGGTTTTCTTCGCTCGTATTCGTCTTTTACTTCTTGGTCGGTGACTTTAACGCTGGAACGAATAAAGTCTCTCATTTTTTGATTGGCAATTACTCGTTTAATCTGGGTTTCATATACAGCCGGTTCGGTGCGAAAATAGTTTTGGAGAATGTAAAAATATAATTGAGGGTCAAACTTTCCCTCTTTCTGGAATTGGGGAAGCGAGCGTATTGTATTTATTACTTCGCTCTGGCTTGCATAAATTCCGTACTTTTTTGCTTCTTGAAGAAGGAGCTGTTCCTGGACAAGGGAATTCAGGACTTCGGATTTGATTTCTCTTCTTTGGTCATCGCTGAGTTCTCCTTCGGGATTTTGGTCGTACCAGTTACGAATTCTCATGTTGACTGAGTCCAAAAAGGAAGAGTAGGGAATTTTAGTTCCGTTAACCTGAACCACGCAATCGATTAAGCGCCGTGTGGAGAAATTCCAGAGAAATACACCGCCAATAAATGCAATAGCAATACACCATAAAAAGATCTTTACGTTTTTTCTCAGGAAGTTCATCATTTGCTCATCACCTAAAATTATTATATTAAAAATTCAGTGTATTGGTCAAGGAAATTGTCATGGGCACGCTGATAGAAGTGCTTCTTAAATTAGTATCCAAAGTTTTTGTTTTCGTATTTATTGGCTATCTTATAGGAAAGGTAAGGGCAAGGTTTGTCAAGCCATTAATTGCCGTGGTAATAGAGGGTTCCCTCTATGGGCTTATTCCTTTTTTCTTTTTACTTTCTATGTGGGAAAGTTCAGCCGATTTACTTATAGCAAGAAATGTTGCCCTAATCGCCGCAGCAGTTGTTATTACTTGCGGTCTTATGGCATATCTTTTTTCTACTCTCGCTGGTGTCGAATTTCGTCAAATTTGCCTTCCCATAATGTTTATGAACGCTATATATCTACCGATTCCCATAAATACCCTCTTCTTCGGCAGAGAAGGGATGACCTATAGCGTGATTTACAGTCTGATAGCAGGGCTGCTCCACTTCACCCTGGGTATCTATCTGGTCAGCCGTAAGGAGCATTTTCTGGAGATAATTAAAATGCCGATGATTTACGCTGCCTTAGCAGGGATAGTGCTAAACCAGGCCGGGGTAGATATTCCCAAAGTGTTTCTCCATGTTTCCCAGGGCCTCAAAGTAGTAGCTCTTCCGGCGATGGTAGCTCTTGTGGGGTATCAATTGAACTTTATCGGGCGGAGACATTTTAAATTGGTAAATGTTGGCGTCATCCTTCGGATGGGTGGAGGATTTCTGGTAGCTTTAATTCTGGTTAGGCTTCTTAACTTCTCTGGCCCGGGAGCTTCTGTAGTCTTGATATCTTCAGCAATGCCTTCGGCAGTGCTCACGTATATTTTTGCAAAAAAGTACGAAGTAGATGCAGACTTTGCTGTAGGGATGATTCTGGTAGGCACTCTCCTGAGCATCGTGACCATTCCCTTAATAGTTTATTTCTTGAGATGAAAAAATTCTATACCTGTTCTATTATTTTAATTCTTTTCTTAAGTGGTTGTTCCCCTGCGCCTAAAAAAAGAATGCCTCTTCCTGTTCCTGAGTATCATATTGATGAAAAAACAGAAAAGAGAATAAAGAAGGATCTTACTGAGGTGGAAAAAATTTGTCAGAATAGCGAAAGTCTGGATGTTGTGGGAAAGTCTACAATGACGCAATCGGCAAGGCTAATCGACTTAGGTAAGGTAGCTTCACCGGTGTTAGTTAGCGTGGTTCAGGATAAGACTAAAAATTGGAAATTTAGGTATTGGGCTGTCGATTTATTGGGCTATATTGAAGATGAGAAAAACATCCTTGCACTCATTGCAGTAATTGAAGACTCCGCTGACGAGGAGAAGATAAGGTTTTGCGCTCTTCAGGCTATAGCTGAAATGGCTAATCCAGAGGCTGTCGAGTATTTGGAAGTAGCAGAACAGATTGTAGAGAATGGTGCTTTAAGGGAGGAAATAACAAGAGTTATAGAAAAATTGGGGAAAAGAGAGTAGAGTTTGGAGACAAATAAATTATTTCGTATCCTTTGATTTAAATTCAGGTTCGATTACTTTTTCCTGGTTTTTGCTCATTACACAGTTTCCTTCAAAGATGGCTCCTTCAGCTATATAAAGTTGTGGTGCACTGATGTCCCCTTTGACCTGTGAGTGGGGAAGCATTTCAATGCTGGCGGAAGCAGTGATATTTCCAGTAATTTTCCCTCCCACAACTACAGTTTGAGCATTTATATCTCCCTTCACTTTCCCATCTTCGCCTACAATAACTGCCTCAGCATTTGCCACCCCACCATCAATACTACCATCAATTCTGAGGGTGCCTTTGGTAGAGATTGTTCCTTTGATTTCTGCGCCTTGGCCAACCAGAGTATCTACCTTTCCGACTTTTCCTACTTCCTCTTTCTTGCCAAACATACTTCTGCCTCCTAAAAGAAATTAACATTTTCCCCGCTCTATGCTCTCCGAGACCACGATGGCATCGGAAAAGAGCGGACTACCTGCACTACAACTGTTCTCTGAAGATAGGAATTTTACGCATTCATGCAATTAACGGTTTGCAAAAATTGGCTTACTTTTTACATAAAGGAGGGGATTTACAGGTTTACCTTGGTACCAAACTTCGTAATGAAGATGAGAAGCAGTAACTAACCCTGTGTCGCCTGATAGAGCTATAATCTGTCCTCGCTTGACTTTTTCTCCAGGCTTCACCATTACGGTTGAGTTGTGGGCATAACGCGTGGAGAATCCCTGTCCGTGGTCAATCATTACGCTCCTGCCATAAGTTCCCTGCCAGCCAGCCACTATCACTCTCCCATCAGCAGTTGCTCGCACAGGGGTCCCCTTTAGGTTCCCAATATCAATTGCATAATGGAATTCTCTTCTCGTGGTCAAAGGATGGCGTCGCCAGCTATAGCCAGAAGTAACTCGACCAAAAGTAGGCCATATAGAGGGGGTAGCCAGTAACAGGCTCCTCTGATAGGTGAGGTAGTCGTTTATTTCATGGAAGCTCTGTTTTCTTTCCCATGTTTCCCTTTCCAGTTCGTTAATATTCATCTGGAATAACTCTTTGCTGAGGCCATTTCCACTTTGCATCACTAATGTGAGGCTATACGCATCCTCCATGGAAGGTCCACCTATTCCACCAAGTTCGACTATGTCTTCAGGAGTTTTCATATGTAAGAGTCCTCTGAGTCGCGTGTCCATATCTCTCAATTGACAGATGAGGTCCCTCTCTTCTGCCAGGGACTTGGCGAAGTATTCTGCTTTCTCGCGAAGTACCTTGTTAGCTCTGATAGTTTCCCAGTAGTTTATCTCTCGACTTATAATGAATACTGAGCAGGCTAATGAAAATATCCATAGAATTAAGATAGAATAGATAAAGTTTAGTGAGAGGCTAGTTCGTATCGGGCGAGACTTATCATGAGGAATTAATAAAATGGTCAATCTTCTTCCCAACCACTTGCGGATTCTTTTTTTCATCACCTACCCTCCCCCATTTTTTTATACATTATATTAAAATACAAGAATATTGCCTATTTTGTCAAGAGTTTTTTATTAGTGGATGAATAAGATTCTTAGTAACCCTGGTTCCATTCAATCCTATTAATATTATATCATAAATATGTTACAGTCATGTTAAAAAAATGTTAATTTTTTGTTAACTTCAGAAAATAGCCCATTCTTAAACAGTGAAAAGAGAGATAGATAGGGGAGAAGAACAGGGTGAGGGGGGAATAATCCTTTCCCTTGGGGGAGAGGGTAAGGGTGAGGGGGAAAAGGAAGTAAAAACGAGGCGGTCGCTCCCTACAGGCAGTAGCATCAAAATATAAAAAAATGCCCCGATCCTGGAACAGAAAGCTCCAGTTTATCGAGGGATTTTGTTACATGAGGTCTTTTATCTTTTTAAGTTGTTATTGAATCACCCGGCTTTTATTGAAGCACTCAATGTTCCGCCAAGGTTATACTCGTTGCTGCCTATCGTTATTTTATTAATGGTGAAGTAGACCCGCGATCCACTTCCTACCCAACTTGTTTTCCAGCCGACTTGGCCATTTGCATTTGTTGTGCCGGAAACACTTCCACCATAACCTCCACTCCATGTTCCCTGTACAGTCACTCCGACAATAGGTGGTCCGGAAGAAGTATTCTCTCTAACTGTAACCGTTACGTATACTTCGTACCAGGTTCCGAAGACTCGCTTCGCCCATATACTGATGCTCACATATGCTGTTGGGAGAGGCACATATTTTCTTAAGGCCTTTATTCCTGAATTTGTCTGAATTCTTACACCAGAGTCGTTTGCATCTCCCGGGTCAACCAGAACAATGCCAGATATAACTCCATTTTTAGCAATTCTCAGGGGAGAAGTTAACGTTCCTGCAGGTTCGGCTGCAAGGGCAACAATCTCAGTACCGTTATAAACTCTTAAACCGATATCTTGGAAACCCTTCTCAGCAGATATTTCTTGAGTGTAAAATATTGACAGAAAAGATACAATAAATAGAACTGAAATGAGTAAAACCGAAATTCTCTTATAAAATTTAGTTCTTCTCATAATAATCTCCGGAAATTAATAATTAATCCGTTCTTAACCACATTTGACCTGTGGCTGGACTTGCCGGGTCCGAAGTCCTTGTCTCTATAATCAGACCTCCTGTTGCTTTAATCGATCCGCCTTGCACTTCCAACTTTGCTCCTGGACTCGTCGTCCCGATGCCGACGTTGCCGTCTATTATTGTCTTTGAGCCTTGAATGCGAACTCCTCCAGTATACTCTCCATCATAATTTAACCTTAATTCATCCGAAGATTTAATTCCTAGTATAGCTAAATTTCTGGCTGTCCCAGAAGTAGCTGATCCTCCTTGTATCCAAACATCATTTGAAGCTCCCTGATCAATTCTGAGTTGACCTCTCATATCTAACTTATGAGTTGGCCCCGTCGTCCCGATGCCGAC
>SDBT01005052.1_pt1 | contig 22256 bp, 16 predicted proteins | sample 2277101 | NCBI WGS metagenome assembly SDBT01 (sample SAMN10404973, study PRJNA504765) | marine sediment metagenome | isolation source: marine sediment core GS10_PC15, 103 cmbsf | place: Arctic Ocean: Southern Knipovich Ridge | collected 2010 | reverse complement strand
CGACGTATAATTCCTTTGCGATTATAAATAAATTAATACCAAAGATTTTCTGGAGAAAATTATTTAAATTCCCAATTTTCCCATTACAGTGGAGCTTTAGGATGACCATGTCCCTTATAGGTTGGATAAGCTACGAACACTTATATACTACATTTTGTTTTTTTATATTTAACTAAAATTTAACAACAAGATAAAAAAATAAGGTGTATAGAAATTTGAGACATAACAAAATTAAATCAATTTTTATAATACTTTTGGTTAGTATGGTGATTTTTTTACCCAACAATTCTATAATCGTTGCTAACAACCTCACTAAGTCTGGAAAAAGACAACCACTAAATCAAGCTTCAGGTTCTTTAAATGAAAACTTAGTATTGGGCTCAAACACATTAGAACAATTAATTAATCTCACATCTAACTTCCAGATTTTCGGTTACAAGCTTATTGCATCTAATGTTAATCCATTTGAGCGCGATGAGACTGGTCTCCTTGAAATTACTCTACAAGACAAAGCATTAGTAGATATTAAGATTTACACTAAATTTGGAAATTTTGTATATAATAGGCTGTCAATAGAAGAAGAATCGTTCTGTGATCCACCAGACGAACTATTATATCGATTTGAGATTGAAGACCCTTATCAGGGGTTTTTTATGGAGCTTCACATTATGCGTGAGTTATCCTTAGTCAATTTGGCTTTTGATGGAGGAGGTTATCAGCTCATATATGATGGTATCCTTAAAAAGGGATACTCAGAAATTTTTCCTGTTTTAAGTGAAAGAGTGGAGCCTGTAGGGGATCTTTCTTCTCAGCAAGATGTATTCTATCAAGAACTTAAAGAACATTTAAGGCATCAGCAAATTGAAAACATCCATATTTATAAGAGGAAAGATTTAGAACAACATAGTGAGCTTAGCTCAGTTTCGTTTAATAAATATGGATTAGCTCACGAAATGTATGACTGTGATGATAGTTATAGTCAAGATTTACCAACTTATCTTAGATATATACCAGATAACTATTGGGAACCTCATACTTGCATAGATATCGGTATCTATCGTTTTATGCCCAATGAAGCAACAATTAAAAGTGATATTGAATTTTATAACAAGGATTTTATTCAAGGAGGCCATGGTTATATCAATGATGTTATGGCTTATAATATAGTATCTGAGGATGAAGACCCTTTGGGTCCAGATTGGGATATTTTTCAGTGGACGCTGCACCGCTTTTTGTGGTGGACTTGGTGGGAACAAGATCGTGTAAGTGTAATTTATCCTGATGAAATATCGGACTTATGGTATCATTATTATTCTCCTTCAACTGATATAGAAACAGATGTCCATCCTTGGGATTCCATTATTTTTGTTCTTAAATGTCACGGCTGGTCATATGGTCCAGATGATCCAGCGGGACCTACTATGGGTCATGCCTTTGTAGATTATGGTGCCGCTGCATTTGTAGCAAGCCCATATGTGACATACATTTTAGTACCAGATGAAAACGATGATCCTGCTAGAGCTTTTTGGGATACATTATGCCAAGAGGATAACGATGTCGAAGCAGCAGTCCTTTCTTATTGTACTGCATGGGGAGTGCCCCAATGGGCTACTGATGGAACTTGGCGAATATTAGGAGACAAAAATGCAATAATTCCAAATTAAATCTCAAAATTAATTGAGTAAATTTTAACTTTTAATCTTTTTATTTTTTTTACTTATTCTTGTGTTAATTACTTCCTTTATAATAGTTCTATAACTATTAGATTTATGTCGTGCGATTTGAAACATCTCTTACAAGAGAAGCGAGCACAAAATCTACGCATTAAGATTAAGTTCTCTACCGTTTTATTTACATTAAATAATATTTAGGAGAGGAGAGTTATATATGATCAATTATAGATTTAAATCTTAACCAAAAAGAATAAATAGGTGATTACCTAATGTTTTATTATAGATCTTAAAACTGACTTGTCATGATAATAATCCTATATAGAATTAAACCCAGTATTTATCAAACGCAATTGACGGACTTTATTGGATTAAAATCCTTTATTGAAAAGGCTATTGATGATATAACTAAATTTGTTTATGATATTGAATCAGAAATAGTATTAAAATATCCAAAAAAACAATTTTCTACTATTTATTTCAGATAAGATATGAATTGGGAGATTAACAATTTGTATTGTTAAATTAATTCTAAACAGTAAAAAAATTTAATTAGAATATTAATAATAAAGCTTTTTTAGTTAAATTTTCATGCACATATTAATTTAGAAATCAATTAAAAAATTTGGTTGATTAAATGAAAAAAATAAATCAATGGAGATTAATAATTGGTATTATTTTAAGCGTAATAACAGTAATTACAGTAGTAATAGCTTTTTATAACCCATTTCTATTTGCGATTCTTGGTTTCATTTGGGCTCCAGTAGCACTTCTTTTTGAGGTCTTATTCAAGCCCTATCTAGAAAAACTAGAAAATGAGGAAAAGAAAAAAGGGCAAAAAGAAGAAAGATATACTCCAATAAAAGAAATTATGAAATTATTAGAGGGTTATGAGGATATAAAAGATGAAGAATTAATGGAAATAGAGACGACTCAGAAATTAGGAGAATTATTTCCGAAACTTCAACTTATTGGTTTTGGCCTTGACCAAAACGCTCTAAGAGATAATAATTTTGGAGTGCATGTTACTAATTTTCCAGTTATACAAAAATTTCTAGTTCGACGTCTGGTATTAGGAAACAATAATAATCCTGACGAAGTATATCTTTCACAAAGATATCCCCAAACGACAAAAGATTCATTAAATACTAATGTTCAAGTCTTAAATGATTTTATAAAATATCTCAAAGCAAAGAAAAATTGAAAAATAGGATTTGAAGTGTACTGGAAAGCTGGAGTTTCGTGGTATTAGTAAAACCTTTTTTTGTGGAAATGTGTATAAATAATGAATGAGACAAAAATTTCGAAAAATGATACCGGGATAGCGGGAGAATTTTATACAGCGTATGTTTTAGCAAAAAATGGATTTAAAGTCAACGTTTCGCTAGGAAGGACAGAGGGTTTCGATTTATTTGTAAGGAGCCCAAATGGAATTAATATTACTGTATCTGTGAAGACTACCTATTCATCTTCATCCAAGTTTTTATTGATGAATAAAAAAGCTGAAAGTATAATAGATGACTATTTATATTATGCCTTTGTGCGTCTAAACGCGCCAAAAGGAACTCCAGAATATTGGATCGTACCATCAACCGTTGTAGCACGAGTGATAAAACAATCTCATGAAACATGGTTAAAAACCCCCGGAAGAAAAGGTAGACTTCATAGAGATACCACAATGAGATCTTTCCACATAGTTTCACATGAATATTACCCTGAAGATTGGGAAGATCAATTAGAAAATTTTAAAGAAAATTTGTCATTACTAATGGATTTAGAATAAAATTAGCTATAGGTTCATACTTTAAGTTTTAATTAGCCACATATAAATGAAATTATTTTAAATTTAAAATTCGTGCTCACTCTACATACATTAATTTAGAATTATTTAAGTAAAAACTCTAAATTTAGGGCATACCTTGCAGACTTGGCATTGCGACTGCATAAATAAACATAACTGGGAGTGGTTTTTATAGGCAAATTTGCAAGGGTGTTTCGTTAAATGCAAAAATCATGCATTTTCTTTCTTCTTAAAAAAAAATCTAAGAGAAGATCGTCTCTTCTCATAAATTAAAGGGTGAGGAAAATATTTTTATAGCAAACACCTACCGTAATATTTCTTAGGTAAAAAGGTGATCTAAAATGATTTTAGATGAAAGTAAAGTAAGTCAATACGATTCATATTTGACTTGTGATGAGTGTAGCTCTTCAGATATTATTGAGTCTAACCAGTCTTTTGTGTGCCGAAGTTGTGGTACTGTTCTAGAAATCCAGATATTCCAATATAATAGACCTTATAATGATGATATTATTCAATACGCAAATGGTCTTGGGAGAACTCAAATTGGAACTAAAGGAGAACGATCAACATCGTCCCATTCTGAAGAATTAAATCGGCTACATAAACAGAATTCAGTAGAACTACATGATGAAATAATTTTGAGAAAGGCTCATACTGAGATTTCTAAACTTTTTACGAATCTGAAATTGCAAGAGTTTCATTATACAAAAAAAATGGTGTACAAGGAATTTAAACGGATTTATGAAAAGCTTAGAACTAGTTCTAAGTATAGGAATGTTCCCAAACTGGTGGCCATCATTACTTATCTTTATCTTAAGATCAATATTATTCTAATAAATCCCCCTGAAATAATTGAAACAATAGATATCAAGAGAAAGGAATTTAATGATTTTTTTTTACAAGTGAGGCAATATCTGCCACAATATGCTTCGCGTGATAGGCAAAAGTACATTATCAAACGGATTCTTGAGGTTACAGAGCATTTTGAGTTTGGAATGCCGTTCTATTATCAAACGAGAAAAATATTTTCTAAACTCTGGGATGTTATAAAAAATACCTCTGATAATATTATAGTTGGATTAGTATGCTCAATATCTAACCTTTGTATTTATGATCATAAAATACCGGTTACTGCTATTTGTAATAAACTGGATATTGCACAGGGCACAATCAATACCCAAATGAAGAATAAGATCTTTACTTATCTTAAAATAAAGGGATTTACTGGACTTGTTAAATCAGCTGGATTATTGCTCAAAGTTCTTGAAAAATGGGGAATCATAGAAGTAAAAAATGGAGAATCTCAAGAGAAAATTGAACTTGTGTTTGGCATTGCTACTGATATCTTCTCTCATAATGATGATATTGATTATTATTTTTTCGCCCTACCTTATGAAAAAAACAATCTAACTGTTCTTTTTGTTAAAATTTATCACCCCCTCATGAATTTTGCTAAAAAAGTGAGATCTAAAAATGTAAGTCAACAATTCATTGAATTTAAAGTAGTAAAGTATCGCAAGGGGAAGGATCCCCCGATAAAATCCCCTTGAAGAAGAGGCTCACTGATTAATACTTCTTTAGAGTTTCTGAAAGTGGTGAATCCAGAAATACCAAGTCTTTTAACTATCTTATTTTTAACTTGAAAAATCACCGTACTCTGGGAAATCCCAATTTTCTGACAAACCCATTTAAGTATTGGTATGTTATTATGAATGGATATAAGACTTAAAGCAGTCACAGTTCCAGCAATTACGCTATCGGTGGTATTCTTTAAAAGCTCCCATAATTTTTGTAAAATTCTGTTTGCGTTTTCAAAAAACTGTGAGTTTAAATGAAAGTGCTTTTCAACCCCACGTATTTTGCCTAAAATCAACTGCTTCCGATCCCGATTTACGTATTCGGGAAATATAGTAATTTTTTTTAACGTTTGAAAACACTCATGTTTAGTCATACCTGAAAGTCTTGATAAAAGAGAAAACGATATATCGAATCCTCTTGCTCTAAGAAAGGAATAAACAAACACAGGCATTAATTTATTCGGATTTTTAAAACTTGATGAATATGGTAATGTTTCTAATACACCGAAAAAGATTTTTGTAGCTCCCAGTCTCAATTCTTTGGCTTCCCTTGCGGAGCTTGTGTGCAATTCATTAGCAAATTTATAATACCATCTTTCGAACTTTAATAGAGTCTCTTCCTTTGTTAAAGGTTTTTTGCATACCCTGATTGAGATTCTCAAGTCTTCTTTTCCTTCTTCAATTAAAATCCTCTTAACAAAAAAAAGTGGAAGACCAGTTATCTTTTTTATTTCTTCTATTCCTTTACCACTCTTTCTTAATTTAAGTATAAAAGCTGCCTCTTCTTGGCAATTTAAAAGTTTATACTGAAATTTTGAAGATTTAAAAGTTAAATTTCATTGGTATTAACTAATAAATAAAAAATTTTTAGATATAGATGGTATTGTTAAAATCATGAAAGAAAAATCTATATTTGTGATATGAACGAGTCAAAATTAGAAGCATTTTCAGAAATCGTAGAAAATATAAAAATTTCTAATACTATATTTAGAAAGTTATTAGGATATTTTTATCCTAAATACCACATTTCAAGAAATAATATTCAAAAAATTGAGAGATTAATAAAAGAATCAAGATACAGGGGATTGAATCATTTTCGCTTGAATGACTTTATTTTTTTCGGGTCTATTGAATATATTAAATTGCCACTATCCTTGAAATTATCCTCCTATAGAGTATATTTTGAAATATTTTATGATGAGATTATAGCTAGTGCTGATCGATTTAATAGTTTTTGTGATAGATACATTTTGAATTTTACTGGAAATCGTTTTAAGAAAGAAGAGGGGATTAAAGAATGTAAAGATTTTACATTAATGTTATTGAGGATCTCAAAATCCTTCATTAGCTATCAAAAAGAATATTACCTTATTAAATCATATTTCAAGCTTTTAAAAATTTTATTTAATATTGACAGGCATTTAAATTCATCATCATGTCGTTTTTTAAAATTATTTAATATTTTTAAAAAAATTCCTAAAAATTATCATATATTAGAAGGGTGGTTTTTACTCATAAGATATGTTTTTAATAATGATTGTGGATTTCAGGAAATAAAAAATCAAGTTTTCACATTTTTTTCTAGTTATGAAAAAGACATAATGAGAGAACTTAATTCTTACGGTTATCCTGATCCTATTAAATTTTGTGTTTTCTTAGATAATCTCTTAATTAAGAATAATTTACCTTTATTATTGGAAATATATTTAGATTTTTATAAAAATCACACTTCAAACTTTATTCCTCCACTATTTTTAAAAAAAAAATACTCAAAAGACCCTAAAATTACAGAAATAATTATAAGAAATCTCGAACAAATGAGATTTGATCAACCATATTTAGATAAAATCTCAAATATAATATTAAAAAATCAACCTTCAGAAATTGAATTTCAGCAATATTCAAAAATGATCATCGCTCTTCAATATCAAATTTTTCCATCAGATCTACTCCATAATATTTTAAACTCAAAAGTATTTAAAGATAATCAAAAACTCGAATTATTAATAAAGCTTTATAAAAAATATCCCTTTTTAAAGTGGCGTAGAACGCAACTAGAAAATGTGGTTTCGAAAATAAACATTAAAAAGAATTTCTCTCAGTTCCTTGAATATATTATTTCATCTGAAAATTATAATGATTTTTTAATGCTCTCTGATTTATTAAATAAATTTCATGTTCTTAAAATTCAGTCTTTAAAGTTAAATTACTTAAAAATTAAACAAATTAAGCGAGAGTCCTTTAGAAGTGAATTTGAAAATAAAAAGTTTTTAACATTAAAAAGAATATTAGAGCTAATTGAAGATGACTTTTATGATATTTATAAAGATAATAAGTACAACTCTGTTAAAGATTTTATGTTATGTGAGTTTAAGAATCATTCATATAAATTACTTGAATTTCTTTATAATTACTTAATCAGACAAGCAACAATTCATTCTAATTATGATGCCGGGAAAAGATTTAAAGAAGAATTTGAGGTTTTTAAAAATGAAGTTAATGAAAAAATAAATGATAGTAAAATATTTTATTTTTATCCATTTGAAAATTATTCTGATTATCATACTTCAGATTTCAACATATATTCATTATTACTAAACAAAGGTAAAAAACAAGAATTGGATGATTTCATCGAGGAAAAAATTGAAGAAGTAAAAAGGAAAGAATATATTAGTAATTATATTATTGGTTGTTTAAAATACATAAAAGGAGATTTTCAAACTGCTTTTGAACAATTTCAAATTGCCTTAGATGATTCGAAAAAAACTTTAGCAAATATTTTTATTTCTAAAGATAAAAATATAGAAAGATTTTATGAACAAAGGTTAGATCACATTGAAATAATTATCAATTTAATTTCATTTCAAAAAAATTTAAAAAATTATTGCTCTTTTGAGGATCTTTTAAAGGATTTAAATGATTTACTGATTCAATTTAATAATAAACAGAACTTTAACATATATTTTGTTTCGTCGGAAGAAGTCTTCTTACATTACAATAATTTGAGTTTGTTCCTTCGATTAACTTTTAACTATATTAATGGAGATAGAACTCTTTGTTTGAGATTTCTTTCTTTGATTAAAAGAACAAGCTTTTGTCTTGAATGGAATAACATTATTGAATTATGGAAAGATATCTTGAACAATAAATCTCCTTTTGCTCATATTGAACAATATTCAAAAGAACAGTTTGATATATTTTTATTAAATCCCCTTTTCAAAGGATTAAGAATTTTCTTTAAAAATTCGATTAATTTAAATAATGTCTGGTATAAATTATTTAACTATGAAAATATAATCCAACAGAAATACCTTGATGATAATAATCAAAGATCTTTGTGGCGAGAGGTATATAAGTTTATTAAAATTAAGAATAGAAGTTATTATTATACTAAAGGAGATATAGAGTCCTTAGTAAAAAAAAAATTAATAGAATATCTAAAAATGAAATTTGAAGTGGTTTTATCAGAAGAACAAATAATATCAACTAACAAAAGGATTGATATTCTTGTTAATGATTTAATTCCAATAGAAATTAAAAGAATCGAAAAAATGAGCAAAAGTTATGAAGCTAAAGGACAGATTGATAATTATATGGAATTAGGTGATTTTAAATTCGGAATAATTTTTGGAATATTAATTAAAGAATTTAAGGTAGAAAAAAAAGAATATATAACCGGTGAAAACGAGAATATATCTGTTATACTTAAATAAAATTTTAAAACTATTTTAAAATTAGTAATTTTTAAAAAAACTTTAAAGGTTTGAATTCAAATGTTTCTTATACTGAGTTATATTTACAGCATTTAAAATATAAATATATCTAAAGATTCTGAGAAAAAACCGGTAAATAATTTAAAAGAAATGCATAGAAAATTTCCTAACCGCTTTAACCAATTGGAAACTAATTTCAAAAAATATGATGGAAAAGGATATAAAGAAGATAAAGACTTTTTATATCAGAAATTGATAAATATAGAAGGAATACGATATTCTCTGCTACAAAAGTTAAAGGATACTGAAGTTCTTCCTCAGAAAAAATAGCTTGAAGAAAATTTATTAAATCTTAATTTTAAAATTCAAATTTAATAAGATCAGATTATCATGTTAAATGAAGAATTAGAGAAAAAAGTAGATTTCTTAGTTAATCATATTCCTGATTTAATTAAGAAATTTAATATATGGGGCTATAGAAAAGACGCAGATTTTTACTTTTATAAATTATTAATGTCAGAAAGAAAGCACAATCCAATTGAAAACTTACTTAATACGGAGAAACTTGAATCCTTTATAGGTTTGATTTATATAACTTTAATTTCTTGGAATATGAATCAGAGAAGAGCAATAATAAGACCATTTAATGAATTTTCTTCCAATATTCAATCAATAAAAGAACACATTATTGACTTATCAGAATTTCAATTAGCGGGATTATCCTCTGCTCATGATCTCAAATTTATCTTAGATAAATTAAAACAAATATATAAAAAACTTGATTTAATGGTTAGTAGTGCAAAATTAGTATCAAATGCAAAAGCGCTACACTTTCTATTGCCAGATTTAATTATGCCAATGGACAGAGAAAATACCTTAATGTATTTCTACAATAATCAAAATGAATCAATTAATAAATTTTTACAAATATTCAAATGTTCATATGAAATTGTAAACAGAATCGAGCTTAATAAATATTTAGACCATGAATGGAACCAAACAATTCTTAAAATAATTGATAATGCTATAATTTATTATATTCGTGAAAAATTCTATAAGGAAAAACTTTTATCAAAATATTGGAAATTTATTAAAACAAAAGGAATTCCTGAAAAACTAATGAAACACTTTATTAATAAGGTAATAGAAGAAGATCAAAAACACTTTCATCATTAAAAATATTAATGTATTTAGATACCCACTCCTCGGGTGATACTTTTTTAACAAATCTTCCGATAATTTTTAAATAATTCTTTGCTAATAAAATACCTCAGATATTATTTACTTAAAAATTCTTTTTTATTTAGGAAGATTATAAAATTATCAATAAAAAGACTTAATAAAATATTTGTTAATATATTAGAGAATAAAAATAAGTTTTTCTAAATCTGTTAAATTCATATATAACAATAAATATCAGAAAATATAGTCATATTTATGTAAAGGATTATAATTACATAAAAATACTTATTCTTGAGGAAATCTTATGAACGATAAGGTTAATGAAAAACCAATCAAATCAATTTCTAATCCTTTCTCTACCGGAGGTGGGGGTGCCTCTTTTGAAAACCTCGTAGGTGCATTTTATGTAAGTCAACTTCTATGTGACAAACTGATATATGGGCATCTTGAGGCTGGAACCGTTAAAGAAATAGCCTTTCAGAATAGATGGATGGGGATAGATGTCGACGATCTCATCATTTATGGAAATGCAGAGATAATTTCTGAAAAACCTGAATTAATCATTAAACCTAAATTAATATTACAGATAAAAAATCGATTAAATTTCAGATTATCGGATACAAAATTTACAAATCTCATTGAGGAATGTTGGCAAACCTTCAACAATTCATCATTTAACCTTGGCTATGATCAAATTGGAATTATGTTAGGTACTATAGGTTCAAAAGTAAAAAAACACTTTATTAGACTTTTGGGGTGGGCAAGAACGTCCAATAGTTCTATTGAATTCACTTCGAAAGTAAATACTCCAAAATACGCTTCACAGGAAATGCGTGATTATTTTAATATGATAAATGAAATTTTGTCAAATGCGGATGAAGATAATCGCTGGAAATTCTTGAAACATCTTAAGGTTCTTAAATTAGAGTTGATTTCAACCGATAGTAAAGATTATTTAGAATCTATTGAGAATCTTCGCTCTGTTGTCATAAACCAAGATTTACAAAAAGCAGTTCTATTATTTACCTATATTCTTGAGAAATGTGCATTATATAACAAAAATGGGGGTAGAATATCATCTAATACACTTTATCAAGATATAACAGTTAGTGCATTATTAGAAAAAAGGAATATAAAAAATTATTGGGAGAGAAAATGGGGATCAAATATCAATCTTGAGTTTCTGGGAAATCTTGGTAACTTATCTGAAGAATCAGGAGAATTACGAGAAGAATTTAAACATCGTCTTTTCCTTCTTGAGGAAAGACGGACACAAGAAATACAAGTTCAAATGGAATATTTAAAAAAATTATTAACAGAAAATAAATCCGAAGAGCTTCTTAATTCTCAGGAGGTGTTGGCATATCAGTTAGCCTCTATTAAAAGAATTTGCGTTTTAGCTATATTCAATCAATTATCTGAACGTCTACTAGAATTTTTCAAAAGGGATTTACATTATCATTGAGAATTCAAGAAAGTTGTCGTTTTCTTTCACCATCGATTTATAAAGCAATTGGAAGGGAGACCGCTATTCCATATATTAAATCTGAGTTCTTTTCCCATAAAGTGCAAACCACTTTGGAACGGTATTTTGAAAAACATCCTGATTTTCGCGAGAGTATAACTTATTTTTATCATGGCTTCATTGAAGGATTAACAGATTCTCAATTTTTTGATTCCACAGTTCTACATACAATTGAACTTGGTTTAGGATTTCTGTATCATCTTGGATATAAAACACTTGGAAGGAAAGAAGATACATACTTTTATGATTTAACCAATCAATTCATCTTGGAATTATGCCAAAAATTAGCCGTAAATTCACCTAAGGATTTAGGTCAACCTACATCACTTTATACAACAGTCTTTAAACGGATTTTAGATTTTGTAGCTCAACAAACTGTTAAATTCAAAACTGATAATCCTCTTGTTATACAAGTTAAACTTTATTTTCTTGGCGAGCTCTTTAGATTACCCATCCCCTTCAAACTAAGAACACCAATCCTCAAACATTTAATCATTGTTCTCAATCATCTTATAAAAGAAATGCATAAATCTTCTATCTCTCATGTTTTTTTCTTTGCAATATTGCAGAAAATTTGGGTGCAAATTTTTGCCCCATCCGTTGAAATAAATCCAAAAATATATCAGAGTTTTCTTTCAGAATTAATGAGATTATATGAGGCTATACTATCACTAAGGATAAAAACAGAAAAATCGACTATGAGCCATCCGTTTATTAATCAAATGAATAGGACATTCATTGACCTTTTGTATTACCTGATAGAAATATTTAAAGAGTTAAAATTCGAGGAAAATCTAATTAATATTTATAATATATTGAATAACAATCTTTTAAAGATAGGAGATAATTTATTTAGAACTCACCCAGAAAAAGAATATTATAAATGGCTTCTAGAACCATTAGCAATTATACGATTTCTAATGATTAATTCCAAGATACAAGAACATTCTGTCATTCTCTCAAAAGAAGATATTTTTGATTCTTTATGCTCAATCGGCACTTTAATTTTATTGGATAGATTTTCTCAAGTAGATAAAAAATCAGAGAAAGTATATCAATACAAATCTGAAATTCAAAAAATGATAACCAAGGTTTTTCCATTGGATAAGCATTTTGGTTGTATTGAATATCGTCAAGGAAATTGGGAGATATTCGGACATTATATTGGAAGGGAAATACTTCAATTCCATAAACCGTTTACAAATCCTGAGATTGTATACCAAGTAATAAATTCCTTAATGTTTTTAGAGAAATTATGAAAATTTTATCAATATAATATCCTTACATAGAAATACTAAAAGAATTAGAATACACATTAAATTCCCCGGAAGCCATACCGACTTTACCATCTTCTCCGATTGCCCAAATAGAGAGAGAATGAAGTCCTACTTCGTAGCCATCTAGTGAATAGTAATTAAGTGCTCCACTTACATAAGCAGTCCTCTTAACTTCGATACCATCAATTAAGATGGTGTAATAGTCAGGATATAATGAGCTGATATTAAATATTAAGAAGTGTCCTGTAGTTTGAAATTCAAAATCTAATAGTTCTTCTATATTTATAATTGTACTTGATAAAGAATAAACCGTAAAACTTGTCTTACAATAAGCTTCTTTTCCGTCTGTAGAATTTACATATATAGAAATGTTATGCTCTCCGACTTGGTACCCATCAATAGAAAAGTTGAATTCTTGACCACTATGGTTGTAAACTCCGGAGTTGATTTTTACTTGATCAATATAAAACTCATAGATTTCAGGAAAAGAAGAATTAATGAAAAATCTTACAATATTTCCTAAAGTTTTAAATTCATAATTATCAAGTGCGCGAATTTCAATTTCGATAAAAGAATTACTAAATACACTAAACTGAACGTTCAAGTACGTCTCCTTTTTATCAGTACTATTAGCCCAAATGCTCAAAGTATGAAGACCGGAGCTAACCCCATCCAATAAGCATAAAATTATAGCATCACTTATATAAGGCCCCTCTTCTAATAAAACACCATCAACTTTTACCGTATACCACTCCGGGAAATCAGAACTAATGCTAAAGTTTACATAGTTGCCAGTAGAATTAAATAAAAAATTATCAATAGAGTGTAAGGTAATTAAGGTTTCTGAAGTAGAATAGACAGTAAATGTCGCGCTAGCAAATCCTTCTTTTCCATCGAGCCCTTTCGCTTCTATGTAGACATCATGATCACCCACATTTGGAGGTTATAAATGGAGACAGTGATCACTTTTAAATAAGGTTCAATGGCTCTTCCAAACCTGCTCACAAATTCTTTCAAATAATCCTCAATATCATCATTGGAAAGATTGAATAACTCTTGTTTTTTAGTAAAAATTATCTTTAAAAAACTTTCAATAAGATCCATTATTGTATCGGTTTTAAAATTTTCAAGTTGAAACCCGATTTTATTATAACTAGATTTAAGAAATAATGTATCTGGTGGCTGTTGGCGTTCTACATATTTAAGAGCTATTTTAAATGATTTTACTACTGCATTTTTGCTAACTTGTTCAGCTCTCTCCAATAATTCTTTTAACTCTCTTTATCGGAGTAATACAAAGGAAAAAAAAGTAAAGGCTAATAATATTAGAACTTTGAAAATAATAATTTTTTCAATCATAATCTCCTTGTATAATCATTATTCTCATCAAGGTTAAATTATCATTAAACATTAATTAAAATAGAAACTCATTATAATTTACACAAACGTATACCAGAAGAATGAATTTACAAAAATTTACATAAATTATTATAAAAAAATTCAATAGATATGATTAAGATGTTCCAAGAAAAAACAGATTATCTAACAATTCTATATATTTCAGCAAACTATGATGAATCACAGGTTTTATGGACAAATAAGGAATTTATGGCAATAAAAGATACAATTGAAAAATCACCATATAAAAAACATATTCACTTAGAACCAGCACTCGCCTTAGAAAGACATAAAATCAGAGAACTAATTTTAAAAAATAGACCTCAAATAGTTCATTTTGCTGGTCATGGTGAATTAGATAAAGGACCTTTACTTCAAGATGATAAATATCAAAAATTTCTTGATCTGTTATCTGAAACAATATCGATTTTAGGAGAATTTAAAGATATTATTAAGTTAATCATTTTCAACACATGTAATTCATTTAAAATAGCAGAAGGAGTTGCTGAATTTATTGAATGTGTTATTGGAACAAATAAGGATATTAATGATAAGGCTGCAATTGGCTTTTCAAAAGGATTTTATAAAATTTTTGGTATTAATGAGTCAGTTGAAAATGCTTTTAAGAACGGTTTAGATAAGTATGCTTTAAAATATAAACAAAATAGGGAAGACTATATATTTCTCCAAAAAGATAGGAGTAAAGAAGGGAATCTTGAATCTTTTTTAGGTGTGACACTATGGGAAATATTTACAAATAAATTCGATCCGAACTTAAGACCTTATCTAAAATGGGGATTAATTCTTTCTAATTCCTTAGTACCTATTGAATTGAATGATTTTGTTTTTATATTTAGTAAATTTTTGAAGGAGTTCCTAAAAATATCTCTAAATAACAAACTCATAAAAAAAATTGTCGCTGAATGTGATCCTAATAATCCTAAATCTATTATTCAAAATATTTTGGACAACATAGAAGACCCTAATATTAATAATTTTATTCAAAACGAAGAAATTTTCGCTAAAATTATTCGAATATTAGAGGATCTTAAATCTGAAATTAAGAATAATCTTGAAATATTTAATCTTTTAATTGAAAGCTTTTATTCAAAATTAAAAGAAGAAGATAATGAATTATACAAGATATTAAGACCAAAAATAATTAAATTTAAGATTGAGTGGGAAAAAAGATTTGATTTATTAACCGCTAATATTCAAAAACCGTTAACACATTATCGAATTAAAAATCAAGATAATATAATAAACTTTACAACAAAAGAATTATTCACATACTGTCAAAAACAATTAGAACTAGCAGATCTTTCATCTCAATATGGTTATAGATTTAATGAAAATTTATTTGAGAAGGACCTTGAACTTGATTCAATTTTTGAAAGATTTTTTGAGAATATCGTAGATAAAAACAACAGAGAGAGAATCTTTTTATTATTAGGACATATGGGTTTAGGGAAAACTTGGAATGCCTCATATCTGGCCTTTAAGTATGTTAAAAGAATCCCTACATTTTATTATCATTTAGGAAGTTCATATGAGACTCAATTTGATTTTACTTTAGGCGGTTTTGATTTAAAAGAAAGTAGAATTTCTAAGCTAATCAATCCCAAAAATAAAAAACCTAGAAAAATTTTGATAGTATTTGATGGTTTTGACGAATTATCAACAGATGAACGTATAGAATTTCTACCTAATTTAACTCAACTCATAAAAGAGAATTCGGAAAATTTAATGGTTCTCTTAACATCCCGAATGGTTGATTGGGTAAATACTTCTGAAATATCAAGAAAAGCTCGGCATTATAAGCAATATATTTTTAAAAAAGAAGAATTCTATTATTATGAGGGAAGTCCTATAAGAACAGGAGCAAGTTATATACTTAGCGACATACATGATCAGGAAAGATTAAAAAAAATCAATGAAAACTATGGCATCAATTATGAAAAAATAAAAGACTCAAATGTTCGAGAACTATTGCGGAAACCATTTGTTATTAATATTATCTCTAGGGGCAATAAAGAATTAGTAAATAAAGAATTAAATCCTCAAAATAGGGAATGGTTTGATTTATTCGCAAATCCATATATTAATGATACAATTCTTAAAAGAATGGGTATTTTTGATGAAATAGAAGATACTTTTCAAGAATTAGTCTGTGAAATTGCTGATCCTTATAATCCAATACCTGAAGATGATCTAAAGGAATTCATAAATGAAAATAAACAGAATTGGGATGTAATTTATTCAAGTGGAATTATTAGAAAAAATCGGAGGGATTTACAATATGAATATTATTTCAAAGAAGAATATCAAGGTTTTATTGAACAGTATATAGTAGATCTAAAAGCTAATCTTCATGGTAATTGGATCTGTAAGGCTGATGTAAATTCTCTCAAAAAAATCGAAAATGAAATTGGAAAGTCATTAAATGATGTTTCTGATTTCAGAGATAAACAAGCAGCAGTAGGTTATGTAATAAATAAATTTGGAAGAGTTGTTGAATTACATCTTTGGAATTCAAGTTTAAAATTTATACCTTCGGGAGTTTTAAAACTTATCGGATTAAAGAAACTTAATTTGAGAAAGAATACTGTTATTAAAATCCCTAAAAGCCTTTCTAGATTGATTAATCTTAAAGAATTAGACATAAGTGAAAATCAGATAATAAGCATTCCAAGAATTTTAACTAATTTAAGAAATCTTATAAGATTTAATCTTATGAAAAATCAAATCCAATCTCTTGATTCTTATTGGAGAGATTTCGAGTGCTTAAAATTTATCAATATTAGTGAGAATAGCCATAAAATTGGACATGAAAAAAGGGCTCTTCCATCAATTGATTTTGTAGCAGATAATTTAGATGTAATTGATGACAAAATATCATATTTTTTACAAATGAAAAAAGATTATGAATTTCTAAAAATAAAAGATGCTGTGATTATTGATTATTTAAATTATCTGAGATTAAATTTAGGTAATAAATTCAGTTTTTCATATACTTGTGAGAATTACTCTCTTAAGTCTCTTACTCTTACAGAAAGCCCTGAATTAAAAGAATTATTTTGGTCTATTGAAAATCTTGAAACATTGAGACTTTTGAAAAACCAAACTAAATTTATAGAAAATTCTTCAATAAAAAACTTGGATATAATTGATACAAGTAAACAAGATGAAAATTTTGAATTGGATTTATTTGAATCGATCGATCTATTAGAAAATTTAGAAACCCTAAATATAAGAGGTTTTAGTACCTTAACTCTCCCTAATAATTTAAATAAATGTATGAAATTAAGACATGTTTATATTTTTTCTAAAAAATTAAAAAATTTTCCACTCTTAACATTAGAATTACAAAATATCCATAATATAATTATTAATTCACCAATTGAAGAGAATGAATTTGATAGTTTAATTAAAAATATTGATAAAGAATTAAATATTGGCCTTGTTAGATTTGCTACAAACATAAATCTTCCAAATTTAACGATAAAACCCCATATTAAGAACTTTTTCTTAACACACGTTCAAATGTTACCAAATGAAATAAAAATTGAGTGTGAATTAAAAAAATTAATAATAATTCAAAGCAATCAATTTCCCTCTAGATTTTTCGAAAAAATTCAGTCTGAAAAAAATTTTGGAACGGGTACTTTCTTTCTTCATTGTAAAACATTTACATTTCCATTAATTATAAATGATTTTAAAAAGTTAACTCACCTCCGAATCGATAATTCACAGATGGGGACAATTCCAGATTGGGTTTTTAAATCCCCTCTTTTAAAAAGATTGTTGATTACTTCAGACAATTTACCCACAACACCAGAAGAGTTTTTTAAAGACGTTAATCAGGGTATATGTGAGATTAGAGTTCATATTAATTGTAATTTATCTAATATCGAAACTGAATTAAAAAATCTAACTCATCTTAGAATAAACATGCCTAATCTCCAAACACTACCTAAATTTATAGATACTTTAACTCAAATGAATCAACTTTTAATTACTTCAATAAAATTTGACAACTTAACGAATGAATTTGGAACCAATGAAAATAAATATCGCTTGGAAATTCGGACTAATACAAATTTAGATTTAAATGATTCTATCGGAAGTTTAAAAAAAATTACACATCTTCAGATTAACCATATTAATTTTAAAAGAGATTTTAATATTCTTTCAAATTTAACTAATTTAACAAATCTTAGAATGGTTCATGGAAATCTCACGGGAATTCCTGGATCTATAGAATCATTTCCTTTTATCAAGCAATTACATATCTATTCTCAAGGTGATAATCCATTTAGAGCTAATTTTTGGTCAATTAAAGATAAGGGGCGATTTGAATTTCAAACATCTAATAATAAATTTACCCTCCAAAATATGAAATATATCACTCATTTAAGAATTACTGGCCATAGTAACATTAATGTTAACGATGAAGAATTAAAATATTTAAAATGTTTACGAATAGATAATATTAATCAGATTCCTTCTTATATCCAAAAAATGAAAAATTTAGCTTTTCTTGAGTTGGATATAAATAACGTGGGAATCATACCAGAGTGGTTTTCTCAGTTTGCCAACATTAGACAATTAGTCATAAAAACTGAGAGAATTGAATTTTCTGATAATTTCTGGAAAATTGAATCTTTAGAATGTTTGAAAATAAGAGTACATCCAAATTTTAACAATTTTGATTTTATTAGATATTTTAAGAATTTATCGCATCTATGGATTGAAACACCGGATTTAAAAGATTTACCAAATATAATTGATGAGTTTCTTAAAAATAATATAAGCTTAAAAATTTACAAAGATAATGAGATAAAAGAAGATCTAAATAAGTATTTAAAAACTCAAGCACCAAATTTTTTCATTCTTAAGATACATTCAAATTGTATAATACCTGACAATCTAAAAATATACGAAATAAAAAATTAATAGATTAAATGTTACTTTTATAATGTTTGTTATTCTTTCTCTATAAGATCTTTACTTTTTTGATTTGATATTTTGTATAGTTATTGAGACAAGTGCTTCCATAGCCAATAATATTTTGTGATTAAAACACCAATACTCTTTTCTTGGGGTTTTATCAGTACAATCTCTACATATTTTTTCTTCAAAATATTTGCATACTAATGATAAATTAGCTGATTCTGAGTATTTAACTTTTTTAAGACACATAACAGTCTTTCCACCTATGGAATATAATGCTGAATTTATCCCTAAAGGCGAAGGTTTATACCAAATCGCAAGATGTTTACAAGATTTTAAAAAATCTGTAGGATCTAAATCATTCAAAGCAATTGTATAAACCTCTTTCATGTGTCCATTAGGTATTGATTCAATTTTCATTTTCAACATTTCAATTTCATCTGCTAGAGCTTCTTTAATAGGTAATTCTTGATAATTTTTATTAGAAAATTGTTCAAAATCTTCTTTTTGTATACTTAACATCTGATTGAATTTCCTTAAATAGAATTTATGTCCAATTTCTTGTGCTAATTTTAATCCTTTATTATAATATTCATTTGCAACTTCCTTATCATAAAGACCATAATATCCTCCTAAACAGAAATAAGTATATAAAGTGATTTCATTGTCATTACCTATATTGGATAAATTTTCTATAATTTTTATAAAGGGGTTGAAAATCTCAATTGATTCTATGACAATTGATTTATCAATGAATCTAATTAAGATTTCATTTGCATAATTTCCAATTTTTATAACATGTAATAATAAGATTAAGTATGTACGATAATCTTCTTGCTCAAGAAATTCATTTAAAGTTATAAATAATTCCCGGTTTATCTTGCCTAACTCAGTATTAAGATTTATCAGGTCTATAGCTTCTAATTCTTTTATAAACGAATCATACTCGCCACTATCACTTTTTTGCTTTCTCAATATGAATATTGGAAGCATTTTATTGATAATTTTTATATATTCTAACAATTTTAGAAAGAAAGTAAATGTATTTGCATAGAGATTATTATTTAATTTTCTAGCCAATTCAATCCCTTCTTGACATAACCTTGATAATTCACTATTAATATTATCCAAAATAATATTTTGACTAAGAATATATCCTAAAATTGCCTTTAATTGATTTTCATCTTCTTGTTTCATATTATAAACTTTTTCAAATTGTTCTTTTGTTTTCTGTAAATCATCTTGATAAAAATAAACTTGGCTACTATGAAATCTCATTTCGATAGTGTCTTGTTCTTTTTTATTCATAATTTTTTCAAGTTTTTCAGGATCACTGAGAAATGATTCATAACCTTCATACCATTTTAATAAATGTGTATTGTGCCTCCACTTTCTCTTTGTTGTATCAATAATATCATTTTTAACAACTTCAAGATCAGATAATCTATTTGTAAGGGGAATATTCAAAGTAATATGTTTCTGAGTCCTCCAATTCGGCTTTTCATTCTCAAGGATTGTAGTACAATAATCAAATATATTAAGATAATATCCAATCCTATTTTGAGCATCAAAAACAATAAGCAATACAGGATCTATAAAATCACAAAAATACACAAGATGTCTTATATCTATATTAAATTTAATATATTCTCCCTTTATATTGAGTGAGTGAGTTGATTTTAATTGAATACAAAACGTGTATTTCGTAGAGATCCCTTGTTCAAATATTACAATTTGAAAATCAAGACCAAAATCATTAGTAAGTTCATTTGGATTCCATTCACTAAAGAATTGATAAATAAATCCCACAGATTGAGTCTCAATCACATCTTTTCTCTTTTTTTCCATAATATCACCCGAATTTTCTTTATTTACAATAGATTTCTGCTCAGATTACTGAATAGAATTTAACTTAAAAAAGTTTTTTAAGAAATATTAATTTTTTATTTAAAAATACTAGATTTCATTTCCTTTCGGTCAGTATGATTTATAGTAGTCTAATGGATGAGGAATATAATTCTTAAAATTCGGTTTAACTCTTCGTTTTTTTATTATCTTTTTTTTCAAAATATTGATATCAAAAATTTTTGTCAAATAACACACAAATATTTTCTAATAAATTTAATATTTTTTTGATTTCATTTAATTCTAATTCAGTTTATTATATAAATTCTGTAAGAAAAAAGCTATTCCCAAATAACTAATGGTTATAGTTTTTTCTTTTTTATCTTCTGGATTGGGGGAAACCTCAAGTGTCGATAAATTTTGTAATTTCTTAATATATCCGTTGATTGAACCACGAGTTAGAGGACTACCTTTTCTCTTTTCCAGAGTCTTTCTTAATTGTTCTAAAGAATTGTACTTTCTTATTTTTGTTAATACAGGATGCTCATTAAAGGTAAATTCTTGAGAGAAAAAATCTTCGAGTGTATAATTTGGTTCGAAAAATAACTCTAAAAATTCAAATTGCTTATCTGTGATATTGTTAAATGGTAGAGTAATAAGTTCTACATTAGAATTAATCCCCACTTCTTCCTTGCCTTCATATTTATAATCAGCATGAATAATCTTCGTGTTAGTTATTGAACACGCAATATAACACCAAATGCTCATGTATCTCAATCCCCCTGATATGTTGACAACAACATTTTCATACCCAATTTGTTTTTGTTGGAGAATTAAATATATGAGCTGTGCGACTGGTTTGGTTTGAATATGAAAATCAAATTCAACATGTTCCACAGCAACTTTTCTCTTTTCATAGATTTTTACTAATTCAGAAAGAATTGTCAAGGCTTCTTCAGTACCTGAAAGTCTTTCTTTCTCGGTTACGAAGATTATTTTTTGTACAATCTCTTTATCTATGGAAAGGGTTAATTTAAAAGATGAGTGTCCAACAATAACGATTTGACAATTGGTATTATTCATGATTAAGGTTCTATTTAATAGTCTTTTAATCATTTTTTATTCCTATAAACATTGTTATTAATGAATTAATATATTTTCTTTTAAATACATCTACTTTACAATAAATATAATCACAAAAATATATATGTATTGAGTAATATTTTTCAAATAAGATAAAAAAGTGTTACGAATAAATAATTACCACTAAGGCAAAAAAAAGTAAATAATTATGAACACCAATGATAAAAAAACT
>SDBT01005051.1_pt1 | contig 22256 bp, 12 predicted proteins | sample 2277101 | NCBI WGS metagenome assembly SDBT01 (sample SAMN10404973, study PRJNA504765) | marine sediment metagenome | isolation source: marine sediment core GS10_PC15, 103 cmbsf | place: Arctic Ocean: Southern Knipovich Ridge | collected 2010 | reverse complement strand
GCGCACCACCCCAATACCACAAAGGCAACTTCGACCGGAACATGGAAGACTGCAAACAGGCACTTGAAATAAACTCAGGATATGCAGAAGCTTATAATAATCGGGGCAATGCCGATGCTAATAAAGGTCAATATGACCGGGCCATAGCAGACTTCGGCAAGGCCTTTGCGATTAATCCGGCGTTTGCCGAAGCCCACTACAATTGCGGAGTCACCTATGACCATAAGGGCGAATACGATCCGGCGATATCTGAGTTCACCAAAGCGATTGAGATAAAGCAAACCTATGCCGATGCCTATTGCAACCGTGGTCTTGCATACGGCAAGAAAGGACAGTACGACCAGGCCATCGTAGACTTCGACAAGACCATCGAGCTGAATCCAGAGTCTCCTGAAGCTTACAATAATCGTGCCATTGCCTACTGTGGCCTGAAAGAATATGACAAAGCATGGCAGGATGTTCATAAAACACAAAGCCTGGGATTCCAGGTCCCGGCGGGATTTCTCAAAAAGCTTCGCGAGGATTCCGGAAGAGAAAAATGAATTGTTATTGCCCGGTTATTCCTTGCGGATTCTCATGTGCTTGAGATGAGAATAATGCTGTGAGGCCTTTTTTGTTCACCTTAAATTGTTGAAAGTTTAAAAAGGAGACACAAAAGGAGATTTGTTTTATGACAAGCAGAAGAAAACAGCTTAAGGAACAGATAGCCAAAACTCAAAATCCTGTCATACGGATGCAATTACAGGAGCTTTTGAACAAAAAGGGTCAACAACATAAAAAAGGAATCAAGAGAATCGATGATGCCCTGGATTCGATATTACGCCGGGTGATTAATAAGCTGCCGGCTTCGGCTCCACGCGTGTTGATGCTTGTATTTGTCACTATTATCCTGTTCATTATATTCATGGTTTTAGAGTGCAGAGCATAAGCCGGCCTACCCTCCGCTAATCCACAAAAATTTCATCCAGCGCCACCATAAATACAATCGGGGCCCATATCGACTTAATCGATATAGGCCCCGAACTAATACATACATTGCTGTCATTTCCACAAAAGCGGTTATACTATTCAGCAGCTTCTCTCGACCTGTACAGCCTGATATCGTCAAAGTACATTTTACCGGAACCGCCGGGTATCGTCGTGTTGCCCTGTGTTCCAAGGCCAATCGCTATACTGTCAACATCGGTCAGGATTAATCCTTGATCTGCTAAATCCTGAAGCGGGATGATCCACTCAGTCCAGGTGTCTATCGTTGCTGCGGCCGGATCGTCATGGACCACCACCGCAGGCGTGCCGGCACTATTGGAGACCGCCACGTAAAGCAGCTCAGCATCGTTGCTTGCTACGCCGATATCCTGGTTCGCCCACAGCGGGCTAACTGTCCCGGTAGTCGTAACGTTGGAGAATACGCCCTGGCACGTCTGAGAGGCATTGGTACTTGTCAGCGCCAAACCGATATAGACATTCGAACTCATCGCGATGTTCACAGGTATGTCCAGCGGCGTCCATGCCGAGCCGTTGGTTGAACTGGACCCTGTAAAGTTACCGGCTATGTCACGTTCGATCTTCACCCAGTACGGTGCGGCTTCATTGCCTGTTGTCGAGTTTGCGCTTGTGCTTGCAGCGCCCGTGCCGGGACGACGCTGGAAGGAAACACCGTTAGCAGGCGTTACGACCATCATCGCGTGTGCCGAGTCGGGATCGAGCGTCTCGCGAATCATCACGCCGGCCTTAGCCCAATTAGCAGTGTTATCGATGCTGAGCACCTGGGCCTGGATCGAGCCGACACCGGTGAGCATCTTGTAGGCAAAGTGGAACTCATCGGAAGTGTTCCAGATATCAACGCCGGAGGCGGTCATTGTGTAGGTACCGACCGGTCCCTCGGCGAAGCTGCCGACAGATGACGGATAGCCTCTGAACCACAGCGACAATTCCTTAACACCTTCCTGGGTCCAGTCACGCGGGGCAATCAACGTCAGCTTAGCTTCTGAATACTTGTTGAAGCCCTGCTTATTGTTGTCGTACCAGTACGGCATCGACTGGCTGCCACCGTGAATGATGGTTTCCTCGGTATAAGAGCCAGTGTTGCCATCGCCTATCTCTGAGCCGGTGCCATTACCCGGAATGTAACCGGGAGAACCCGGCGATCCGGCGCCAAGACCATCATTCCATGCAAACCATATCTCATTGTTACCAACGTCATAGGCCTCGAAGTTGTCCACAAGGATGAAATCAGCCACTGTAAAGCTCCAGAGTTTGCCCTTGCTGATCGTATCGTCGGTATTATACTCATCAATTCGCCAGTAGTAGGGTCCGCCGCCCCACTCTATACTTTCGGGCGGACTATAGCTGGTTGCCGCCTGACGTCCACGATAGATATCCGCTGTCGTGGTATCGGCATCATTCACGGCATCTTTGTCCGTGCCGAAGTAAACATCATGCTGGGCCGCTTTCTCTCCTGGCGCCCAGCTAAGTGATGTCGCACTGTGTATGTCCGGCGTTGACTTGTTTGCCGGGCCCGGCTTCCATGCAAGGGTTGGGTCGCCTTGCATAGCTTGTTGAACCTCGTCCTGAGTCAGTACTTTGTTGTAGATACGGACATCGTCAACGCTTCCGCTAAAGGAGCCGCCGGCAGAACCAGCGTCAGAATTAGCGCCAATCAAAAGCGGTCTACTCTGGTCAAGCACCATACCTGTTCCCGATGTGGTATCAGCTAATGCGCCGTCATGATAGAGTTGCATCGTATCTCCGTCATAGGTGGCAACGACGTGATGCCATTCACCGGTAGTGGTATCGGCTGTGATACCTGTCCAAGTGGTGTCATTGAACGTTTCAAAAAGGATTGTCTCCTGGGCGTCGTACATCATAACGCCCCAATTTACTGCGATGGCGCTTGCATGGGAACCCTTTGAAACCATATGGTTCCATCCTTGAGTGCTTGGGATGTTGTACCAAAATGATACGGAGAAAATCCCGACATTCAGAGCTTCAGCATTGCCGCAATCAACGTAAGTCCCTAATCCAGTGAATTCCAGGGCATCGCCATCATGGCCGATTACCCACTGCGTGTCACCCTTAAGTGTGCCGTGATTACTGTACCCGGATCCATCAAGAACAAAAACACCGGAACCTTCGTCAAGCTTCCACCAGCCAACAAGATTAGGATCGGTAATGGGTATATAGGGCAGGGTCTTGAAGCTCCAAACATCGCCCGTATGCGTAGTAGTGCCGTCAAATTCGTCAATTCGCCAGAAGTAGGTCTTACCTGATTCAAGGGCGCCGGGATCATAGGTTGTAAGCACCTGAAATGGCCCGTCGGCGTCATTAGCCACAGTGTCAAAATCATCACCGAAGTATACATAGTGAAATACCGAACCGAAACCCTCCGTCCAACCGAGAGTGACGGCCTCTGCGTTTATGAAGTCGGATCCATCAACCGGGGTAGGCTCAATGGCCTTCCTGGAAGGGACCGTAAAGCTCCAGACATAACCCTTCCACGGACTGTTCGGGTCGGCGTCATTGACCTCATCGATCCGCCAATAGTAAGTCGTACCGGGAACAAGACCATCCGGATAAGGATATCCGGTGATGCCAGCCACTAAATACAGTGAGTCCAAGTCCTGGTTACCTCGGAATACCGTGGATTCTCGGGTCGCATCGTTTACATCGTCGAAATTATTGCCCAAATAAGTATCGTGCGAGACGGCAAAATCGCCCGGTGACCATGACAAGGTCCCCCATGTCTGGTCAAGAAGGGCGCCGTCCTCCGGATTCGGACGCCGGGCTAACGGTCGGCCGGCGCCAGTGATTCCCGCAAGACCATCGTTCATTATCGCTTCAATATCTTCAAGCGAAAGAATGATATTGAAATAGCCCACCTCGTCAATGCTTCCGTTAAAGAAGCCACCGGCAGAGCCAGCATCAGATCTGGCGCCAATCAAAAACGGTCTACTTGGGTCGAGCAAGATACCTCCGCCCGATGTGCCAACTGATTGGCCATCATGATAGAGTTGCAATATACTTCCATCAAAGGTAGCAACGACGTGATGCCATTCACCGGCTGTGGTATCGGCGATGACAGCAGTCCAACTGGTGTTATTGTACGTTTCAAAAAGGATTCTCTGTTCATCACTGTACATCATTACCCCCCAGTTCACCGAACCAGGAGTGCCACTGGCTCCATGGTTACCCTTTGAAATTATATGGTTCCATCCTTGAGTGCTTGGGATATTGCACCAAAATGATACGGAGAAAACGCCGACATTCAGAGCTTCAGCATTACCGCAATCAACATAAGTCCCTGATCCAATGAACTCCAGGGCATTGCCTGACCAACCGGCAACCCAGTTAGGTGCGCCCATTAGCGTGCCATCATTGCCATTGCCTGAGGCATCCTCAGCAATATTACCTGTTCCCTCGTCAAGGAGCCATGCCCCAAGAACGGTTTGGGGATCAATTTCGGCATAGCTTTGTCCTGCAAACATCAAACTAACGATAATAAAACTGGTGCAAATTATAGTTAAGCGTGTCATTTTTATTACCTCCATTAGGTTTTTCATTTTTTTTCCTATTAATTTTGACTGAAAACTGATAGGAAATTTTGCTCCGGCCTCACATCGAAGCGATTGGCAATATTTTCTCTTATTTTTAGATTAAACATCTTGCTTGAAAATGGTTTCCGGGCCTAATGCTGCCTCCTTCCTTAAACGGCCAATATTGGCACTTATTTAAGTAAAATCTGAAATAAACTGTAGAAATCCCCCCTACACAAGATGAAAAATCTAAAGATTTCCATTTATTCTGTTTATAACAGATTTGCCCCCTTTATGTCAATAAAAATCCTCATATTATTGGGCTATCGAGGGCCATATTCCGCTTGACAAAACATCCATCGTGTAATATTGATCCATAATAAAACACAACGCCGAATGAAAGGATTCTTCCAAATACGAACCTGCTGCTGATGCTGTCCTGGATTTTATGTTTGCCGGGTGGCTTTATAAATCAAATCTGGAGGCTTTTTTAGCTATGATTAGAAATTATACCGGGATTTCATGTAAAATAAAGAAAAGTGGGAAGATTTCAATTCTCAAGCAATATTCAATACTTGTTATTTGCCTAATGCTTGCAGCAGGCGGCGGAGGGCTTATCGACGTATCTTTCGCACAGGTTAACGGGCCCGCCAGGAATGAAGAAGCTGTTAGTAAAACCATTGAGATATTCCCTCTTGTGAGTCAGCATGTTCACGGCTCGACAATCGTCGAGCTGCCAAACGGCGACCTGCTGGCGGCATGGTTTCAAGGCTCCGGCGAAAGATGGGCGGATGACGTCGCGATCATGGGAGCGAGACTCAAGGCCGGCGAAGAAACCTGGAGCAAAATCTTCGTAATGGCAGATGTGCCCGGATTTCCGGATATCAATCCGATTCTGTTCCTCGATTCTCAGAACCGCCTCTGGCTAATGTGGTACACGGTGATAGCAAACCAGTGGGAAACCTCGCTGCCCAAATATCGTATCAGCAAAAACTATATGATGCCGGACGGGCCGCCCGAATGGTCTTGGCAGGATGTTTTGCATGTCAAGCCCGGCGATCCGGCCGAACGCGGCATTCAGCCCGGCGACCGATTCGTTAAATCGGTTGAAAGACAAATCAAGGAATATACAGAATATATTTTTCAGAGCAACAGTGTCTCAGAACTGTTAACGCGCCGCTTAGCGGATAGATGGAAGACGGAACTGCTTGCCAAGGCGCGGGGCGAGGATATGACACGGAGAGGCCGGCTCGTCGATTCATCGGGACAATCGACCGAACAGCAACTTGGTTATCCGTATTTCAGACGCATGGGCTGGCAGACCAAAAACAAAGCTGTGATTGTCGATGAAAACCGGATAATCGTACCCTTTTACTCGGACGGATTCGGCTTTTCATTAATGGCCATAACGGATGACGGCGGTCACACCTGGCAGTTCAGTGAGCCGCTTGTAGCACCTGAAAATATCCAGCCAAGCATAGCGAAAAAAGCAGATGGGACATTAGTCGCCTACATGCGCGACAACGGACCTGCGCCCCATCGTCTCCACGTGAGCACGTCCGCGGACAAAGGTTTGACCTGGAGCCCGGTGAGGGATTCCAACTTGCCTAACCCCGGCTCGGGAGCAGATGTTGTCACTATGAGAAACGGTCACTGGGCTCTTGCGTATAACGATACGGAAGACGGCAGGCACAGCCTGGCGATCTCGATTTCAACAGACGAAGGCAAAAGCTGGGAATATACCCGGCACCTTGAACTGGACACGCGCGGCAAAAATACGGCAACCAGCAGTGGTTATCCGTCTATTGTCCAGGGCCGCGGCGATATTCTGCACGTGGTTTACAGCTACCATCATAACGACCGAAGGGGTGCCCCGAACAAGACGATCAAATACGCGATGTTCAATGAAGCGTGGGTCAGGCAAGGTGATGCTTCGAAATCCGAATGATTCATTCTTGCAGAAACGCATAGGCTGTATCGAAACAAATCACATCCGCCTACGAATCATTCATGTCTAAGAGCCACGATCGGATCCACTTTGGCAGCATGGACTGCGGGATATAATCCGAAGAGAATTCCGATGGTCATACTGATCAAAAGCGGCAGGAGAATTCCCTTCAAGGTTATCACAGTGATCATGCCGGAAAAGTACGTAATTAAGAACGGAATAAGTGTCCCCACACCCAGACCGATTATGCCGCCCATAGTCGAAAGAACCACGGTCTCGATAAGAAACTGAATGACAATCTGCCTGCGTTTGGCGCCGATGGCACGTCTGATTCCTATCTCACGCGTACGTTCTGTTACCGAAGCCAGCATAATATTCATAATTCCGATTCCGCCGACCAGCAAGCTAATGCCGGCGATGGATCCGAGCACGATATTGAATCTTCGCTTCATGGCCTCGGCCTGCTTGATCAGTGCCAGAGGAACGCTCACGGCATAATCCTTTTTCTTATGAAACAACTCCAGCATTCTTTCGATGCCCGCCGCGACGGCCTCTACTTTCTTCGAATTATCCACCTGGACTATGACCTGGTGCAGTTCCACCATCTCGCGTTCGTCTCCACCTGAAGTACGCTTCGTAAAGATGTCGCCGAAATACAAACGCGCCACCTCAATGGGAATATAGGCATCGACGTCCTGGTCGGGAATTTGGATATTTCCTGCTTGTCCGCTTTCGCTTTTGACAATACCGATGACCTCAAACTGGTCGCTGCCGATACGGACCGTCTGGCCGATCGTACTCTCGGTAGCCAGGATTTTGCGAGCGCCGAATTCGGTCAGCACCGCAACGGGGGCTTTTTTTTCCTTGTCGGATTCGATAAGCACTCGCCCGGCAAGAATCTCCCGAGGTACAAGCTTGAACCATTCGGGTGTTGTCCCCACAATCCGAAGTTCCAGCACTCTCGCACGAACACGCGAGTCCTTTCGTGTCAGCTTTACCGGCACGGTTTTTTGAATATTGCTGAAACTTGATGCAATCCTGCGATAATCTTCATAAGTCAATCCGTAGATGCTCATGTGGGAATGCTCGGTGCTTGTGGCTTCTTCCTCCGCGGATTTCCTCGATGAGATGATGATATTGTTGCTGCCGAGCTTGCGAATCTGTTCGAGAGCTTCCTTACTGGCGCCTTCACCGACAGAGAGCATTGCCACAACACTACCCACGCCAAAAACGACGCCTAACATGGTCAGAAACGAACGCAGCTTGTGAAGCAGCAGATTCTCGATCCCAAGCAATATATTTCGTGCGATTTTAGTTTGCCTCATTGGAACCCCCATCGATTCTATCGATCAGGCCATCCAGCATGTGTATCCTGTTCTTGGCATGCTCGGCGATGGCCTGTTCATGTGTCACGATAATGATTGTTTTACCAAGCTCGTTTAATTCGATCAGGAGCTCCAGAATCTGTTCCCCCGTTGTTGAATCCAGATTCCCGGTTGGTTCATCTGCAAAGATGACTTGTGGATCGTTTGCCAGGGCCCTGGCAATTGCAACCCTTTGCATTTGGCCGCCGGAAAGCTCCGTAGGCCTATGACCGAGTCTGTCTGCGAGCCCGACTTGTTCTGCGATCTCCTTCGCTCGTACAGCGCTCTCTCTTGCGTCCCAGCCCAGGTAGTAAAGCGGAAGTTCGATATTTCTTTGGACGGTCAGTTGAGGAATCAGGTTGAAACTCTGGAATATGAAGCCGAGGTACCTGAGCCGAAACTCGCTAAGCGAATCATCGTCAAGCCTGCTAACGTCCTGACCGTCAAGATAATAGGAACCGGAAGTCAGACGGTCGAGGCATCCGAGGATATTCATCATAGTGCTCTTGCCCGAACCGCTCGGTCCCATGATCGCCCAGAAGCTCCCCTTTTTGAACGTAATGTCCACTCCGGCGAGCGCTTTGACCTCTTCTGTCCCCATTTGGTAGATCTTGCGCGCATTCACGAGTTTGATGATTTCCTGGTGGTTTTTAGACGGAGCTTGTTTAGCCATTTACTGATTCCTTTCCGCTCCACGAGGTCTCTGGCCGCCTGCCCCCTGTCTCTGGCCGCCTGCCTCCTGTCTCTGGCCCCCTCCTTGCCTGCCCTGAAAACGCTTCCGCATCGCGTCCCGCTCCTCCTGCGACATATTTTCGAATCGCTTACGCATCTGTTCCATCTGATCTGACGAGGGACCATCAGAGCCTCCCGGTTGTCCTGAACGGCCATCTCCGGGGCCCATTGACTGCCCTCGTGATCGCTGTGACGGTCGCGCAGTATCGCCGTTGCCATTAGCTTCTTCGAGTCTCTGATTCACCCTCTGCTGGAAAGTACCGGAACCATCGGGCAATTCAAAACCCGACATTTTCGAGCCGGATTCTATAGTCCCGGCTCTCAGTGGAGGTGTCATCAGGACAACTTCTCCCTCTTCGAGACCGCTGGCGATTCTTATCATCTTGTTATCGTCCAGGCCGATTTCGACTGCCCGTTCCGTGTAGGCCCCATCCTTGACAACGTAAACCGTAGGCTGCCCTGCAACCCGCAACACTGCCTGAACCGGTATATATACTGTGTCCTCATATTGCGCAATGATTATTTCAGCCTTGCAGCTCATTCCCGTACGAAGCTCACTATCGCCATCTTCCAGGTATATATCCGTGGGATAAACCTTTAGATCCGGATTAGCCCACATCATTCGTGCGTCGGGCATGGGCGCAATACGTTCTACACGGCTCAGGAACTTCTTGCCCGCCAGCGCATCAACCGTTATCACCGCAGGCAGTCCCACTCGAACTTTTTCAAGACTCGTCTCATGAATATTAACCTCGGCTTTCATCGAATCAGCGGTTGGAAGCTTTATCAAATCCTGCCGCTCTTGAACCTCGACACCGATGTCCATCGGATCTCGACGATCAAAGTGTCTTCCGCCTCCGCTGGTTGCATAGACCACCGTCCCGTCCTGTGGAGCATATATCGTTGTTTTCGAAAGCTGGTCCTCAGTCTTCTTCAACTTTTCCTGCTGACGGTTATACTCAAGCTCTTTGGCCCGAAGGTCGGCCTTGGCCTGGACCACATCAGCAGAGGCTTTACGCTCCGTGCGCTCCAGGGCCATATCGGCCTGGTTGACATCACTGGTGAACTGCTCGATCTGGCGATGGTAGGTAAAATTGGACAGAAGATCGAGATTGCTGTTCGCCACATCCCGCTCAAGCTTTCTCCTCTGCACTGTCAGCTTGTCCGCAAGATACTCGGTCTCCGAGAGATATTTCTCCTCATAGAGCCTCTTCGACCAGTCATTCACATCCTCAGCGCGTTTTAAATCTTCTTCTGACAGACGAATCCTGGCCGTAAGCTCATTGACGTCTTTGGGGTAAATCCCATCCACATACTGCTGCAGATCCTGTCGGGCGAATCTCAGAGTGAGCTTGGCGATATCTATGTCGCTTTTTGCCTGGTTCTCAATAACAGCAAGGCTCTCCGTGGCCCCTATGTAAGCAGCCTCTGCCCTCTGGACCATAATGTCCTGGTCGATGATAAGATCTTTAAGGGTACTGGCGTCCAGTTCGACCAGCAGATCTCCCTTTTTGACTTTGCTGCCGTCCGGAACGAGGCTGACAATCGTTGTTCTGCCCTCAACTTCGTTCCTGAGAACGATCTGCTCCTGGGGGCTTATAGTGCCGGACTCCAGTACGCTGATAGTTAGAGGGCCTCGTTTGGCAACGAAGGTAGGAAAACTGCTCATCGGATTTTCTTGCCCTCGAACTACTTTGAGCCAAATGAAAATCACGGCAATCGTAGCAACCGCCACAATGATTCCAACTGTCCAGAAAGACCTGAGTCCACGACGATCATTATTTGCATTATTTGACATTACTGATAACCTCCGGCGAGAATTCCCGCCACAAACCTTGTTCGTTCACTTTAAGCAAGCCAATATCTTGCTGCAGTTCCAGTTCCGCGATGCGATATTCCACGATGGCCCGAGTCAGAGAGTTCTGGGCCGAAAGAAGTGCGTCCTGAGAATCCAGCAAATCACGTATCTCTGTTCTGCCCGCTTCAAGGAAGATTGTGCTGCTTCGGACGCGTTTTTCCGCAACCACAACCGACTGAGCCTGAATCTTAAGACTTTCCCGAGACACAAGAAGAGTCCGTAATTCGCTGCGAATGGATAATTTAATCTGATCTTCAAGCGATTGTACATTTCTTGTCGCCTGCTCCAGATTAAGCAGGCTGTTACGGTAATTGTTCCGCTCCCTGGTTCTTTCAACCGGCAAATCAATCGTAAGCAGGGCCGCATATTGACCCCTGTCGAAACGCAAGCGGCCAACGTCATCGTTGTCTGAGACGAAAGCCGTTCCGCCAAGTGTCAATCCCGCCCTGAGGGCATCAGCCCTAACCACAACATCTCTCTGGGCATCGTATACCGAGCCGATGGCCTTCTGCAAATCCAGCCGGTTCTCTAAAGCCAGCTTCACCGCCAGAGATTCGTCTATCTCCATTGGTCCGGCATCTTCGTAGCTGGCCGGGATTAACTCATCCGTCGGCGGAGCTGTTTCTGAAATCCCCTGCTGGGATGTTGTTCTCATCTCTTCAAGAATTGTCGAGGCACGGCCCCGCAATTGCAACAGATCGTTCGGATCCAGCTCGATACGAGCGTCAGTCGGAAGGCCGATGGTGTTCTTGAACGAATCGAGAGTGTTCTTGAGCTGCTCCTGGGCGGAAATCCAGCTATTACGAGCCCCCAATTCCCGCTGGGTCGCCTGGTCCACCTCGATTTCACGGATTCGACCGGCATCGGCCCGCCTTCGCGACCAGCGGGACGATGCAACCGAACTGCGATAGTTCTCCTTTGCGTTCTTTACCGCATCCATCTGACGCAGCACGTTGAAATATCCCCTGGCAATGCTAACCGAGAACGTCCGCTTAAAGCGTTCGAAATCCCAAAGCTCGTAAATTACATCTCGCTCGGCCTGAGTTAGGGGCTCGCCGGCAATATGCACACCCGAGCCTCTCATCAAGGGAATGGATACCGAAGCATCGGCATTCAATCCCATGGATGATGCACCGCCCTGAGTCAAAAGATTCACCAGATTGACCCCTATCGACGTGCTCATATCGATTCCGCTCTTCAGGGTACGACTCACCCCCCCTACCGCACTCGTGTTCAAATTAGTGACAGTGGTATCCGTGCCAATTAGGGTGCCAAGTTCGCTGTCCGCACCGGCATTGAATATATTTTCGAAGTTGTGACGTGTCAGATCGAGGGCCAATGCCGTCCGAAAGACATCTTCTTTGCGAGACTGATATTCCAGGCTATTGCGGGCGCCCACCTGGAGCACCTGTACCAGCGACAACTTGACCGGTTTGTTGGGCTCGATTGGCAAATCTTCCGAGCTGCCGGATGATTTGGCCTGCAGATAGTCAGGATCGGGCCAGTGTTCGACAGGCTTGAGCTGGTCCGTGCCGAGTGAAGCCTCGGATGAAACAGCTAAATTCTGCTGCTCCAGGAGGCGACGGCGAAGAATATTGCTGGGCCTCTCAATGCTGAATGGCTCGGTTTTTCCAAGTGCCTCTTTTTGCTTAGCTGTGATAATCTCAGCAGCAACTTTATCAGCCTCGCCGCGATGCTCAACCGGGGATTTGCATCCCAAAGGAACAAGGACCAACGAAACTAACAGCAACTTTATTAAATAACACTTACCATGGCATATTCCCGGCCCGTCTGAGTTCATTCTAACTTCTTGCCACATAAGCACCTCTATATAAATCAGTGTCCTGTATGCCTTGAAGAACACCTGATCCTGCCGTACAGTTGTAATTGCTTAAATTCAGGCCTGATATTGTAATTCCCAAGATAAAAACTGCCAACTATCAGTTTATCTCAGGAATATGCTGCCCAATATTTACGCAGAAATCCACATTATAACAACCTTTAAGACGGATTTTATTCGGATTTTATTGCAAAAAAAGGATTTTCTTTGCAGTTAAATTCAATGTACAGAATAACATTGTTTTTCGACGCCGGGTTTGTTAAAGTTAATCGCTCAAAAGGGTGCTGTGTCCAATAGTTTTAGACCACACTTCGGATTTTCTGACGCTCTGAAGCCATCTGATTGAGGATGATGGTTCTTTAACCTTTTCAATGAGGCTCTTATGAGGAAAAAACTGGTATTGGTAACGGTTTTTGGCTTGTTTTTAGCAGTTCCAACCCGGGGCTCGGATTGGCCCCAGTGGCGAGGTCCCGACCGGGACGGTACATGGCCTGAACAGGGCATTGTCCAGAAATTCGAGGCTCCACGGCTTAATATTCGGTGGCGGGCCAAAATCGCCAACGGCTACAGCGGGCCAACCGTCGCCGGCGGCCGAGTGTACGTCACCGACCGCATAGCTACCCCGACCCAGATCGAGCGTGTTCACTGCTTCGACGCCATGACCGGCAAGAAAATCTGGTCTTACGATTACGAATGCAAATACGAGAAAATCGAGCACCGTGACGGCCCCCGTGCCTCGGTTACCATCGACGAGAACCGAGCCTATTCACTCGGCACGATGGGGCATTTCTATTGCTTCGACGCGGCAAAGGGAGATGTCCTCTGGAGCAAAGACCTCAATGCCGAATACGCTATCAGGATGCCCATGTGGGGGATTGCGGTTTCCCCGCTTATTGAAAACAATCTGGTCATCGTACACATCGGCGGCAAAGACAACGCCAGCATCGTCGCCTTCGACAAATCCTCCGGAAAGGAAAAATGGCGGGCCCTGAACGACCCTGTTTCATACTCGGCGCCAATCGTCATCGACCAGGCGGGCAAACGCGTGCTGGTCTGCTGGACCGCCGAGAGACTCGTCGGTCTGGCCCCCGCAACTGGAGAACTCTACTGGCAGCACGAATTTACGCCGGGCCGCATTGCACAAAACATCGCCAGCCCCGTTTTCAAAAACAACTATCTTTTTGCCAGCAACTTCTTTAACGGTTCACTCCTGCTGAAAGTCAACCGGGACAAACTCGCCGTCGAAAAAGTCTGGCAGCGTAAGGGCCCCAGCGTAACAAATACTGACAGCCTTCATTGCTGCATATCCACTCCCATCCTTGAGGGCGATTACATTTACGGCATAGACAGCTACGGCGAACTCCGCTGTCTGGATCTTCATACCGGCGACCGAATCTGGGAGAGCCTTGAAGTCGTACCCAAAGCCCGCTGGGCCAACGTTCACCTGGTACGGCAAAGCGACAAGGTCTGGATGTTTAACGAGCGAGGCGAACTAATCATCAGCAAATTATCTCCCCGCGGTTATCAGGAAATCAGCCGCACAAAGCTCATCGAGCCCACAGAAGGGCAACTCGGACAACGCGGCGGCGTCTGCTGGTCCCACCCGGCATTTGCCTACAAGCACGTTTTCGTCAGAAACGACGAAGAGCTTCTCTGTGCCGACCTCTCGGCGAAAGAATAGATGCCGATACCAGCGAGAATCGTATCGTAGATTTCCTATCCTCATTACGACTTGCTCGCCTCTTCAGTGCCGCCATACGCACCGATATTCACGACACCGCCGTTAGGGGACGGCTCAAGATTTATCGGAGTGCTCGTATCACCGGCGTCAATACAGGGGCTTGTCACCTTATCCAGAATCCAGCTTTGGCTCTTCGCGTCCCAGCGGCCCGTCTTGGATGTCAAATGATAATCGCCGTTTTCCGTGTCCGCGAAATGTGGATCGGCATCAATATTGCCTTTGCCCGGCCATTGACCTCTACCGGAGCCTCCCTGGACATTGCTGTAAGTGACATTGACTATTGACTTGTCGTCGATGAATATTTCGTCGCCGCCATCCCAAAAAATGCAGTTTGTCACTATAAAAACACAGGGAGATTGCGAGCCGCCGTCATCCGGATTACAGGCTAATGCGCTGCCGCTGCCGGCCGAATTCGCGCTGAACGTACAATTTGTCAGCTTCGTGTTGCCATTATTCGAATTTCGTATTGCCCCGCCGAACCTCGCCCCCGAGTTTTCGGCGAAGATGCAATTAGTCAAAGTCGGGCTGCCGGACATATTATTCCGTATCGCCCCCCCACCGCCTTCGGAGACAGAGTTTCGAATAAACTCACAGCGTGTTATCAACGGCTCGGCGTATCGTCCCAAATTGTACATTCCGCCGCCGTTGTGGGTGACCGTGTTGGCGTAAAACATACAGTCGCTTATGACCGGCTTGCACTCGGGTTCCTCCCCATTATTGTAAATCCCGCCGCCGGCATCCGCGGAGTTGTCGCTGAACGTACAGTTTGTCAGCGTGGGGCTGCTCTCATTGTACAGCCCGCCGCCGAGGGACGCCGAGTTCTCGCGGAACGTGCAGTTGGTCACCGTCGGCCTGGCGTATTCCCCGCAATACATGCCGCCGCCCAATTCGTGATAGCCGCCGGTAATGGTCAGGCCGGCCAAGACCGACATAGGCGTCTCGTACCGATGGAACTCGAATCCCCGATGGGGACTCTCGGTGGTTCCTTCACAGTCTATGATTACAAGATTCGGATCATTCGGATCCTCGCCGCGGACGGTAATCGCCTTGCCTTTGAAATCCAGGTCCCGGTTGCCTTGCCCGGTATAGGTCCCTCGCATAATAACCACTGTGTCTCCCGATGCAGCAGCGTCGATCGCTTCCTGTATGGCGTCAAATGGATGCAGGACCGAGCCGTCCTCATCAGGATCGGAGACAGCCGGATCGCCGGGACCATTAGCATCGACATAAATGGTTCCGGGCGAGGGATGATACAGCACGGTCTCGGCATAAAAATCGAGACCCCAGCGGTTGCCCACCATGGCCGATTCGTTATCCGAACGCCGCGTCCGAACCGTCTGGCTTGAGAATACGTATCCATCCGCCGTCGGCCATATTGTATAATTTGTATTCGAGTCCAATTTCTCAAGGGCATATATCCCTCTGTCATCGGTCAATACCACAAGAGGCTCACGCGCTCCCGGCTCGGCGGAGACTTCAACGTTGATAATCGGCCTGCCGTCGCGATCCAGGACGCGCCCGCTGATAATCTCACCCGTGCCCGAGGTCGAAATGTTATAGATGCACCCGAAGACAGTCGTGTATTTGTAGTTCGCCGCATCAATGTCCGGCAGATTATACCAAAGGTCATCGGCGCCGTCCCAACCCATATTCAGGTGGTGGTACATAGTCGAAGATTCATACCCGTATCCATCGCAAACGACGGCATGCCCCGCGTCCGTATCAAAAGGATCTGAAATCGCAAGGATAACAGGAACTTTCGCGTCGAGATTCGGATTGATCATCTCTGGCAGAGCCTCATGGATATTCCGTTCGGAATCATATCCCAGGATCGCATTGTCGTACTGGAAAATGCTAACCATCGCATCCCTCGCATCGGGCATTAAAGCGCCAGATCCGTCAGATGCGTATTGCATCTCTACAGCGATACCGGCATCATAGCAAATCGCCCCAATGGCCTGACGCTGGACCTCGGTAAGGCTGCCGCAATTGGCACCGGGCCTCAGCGGCATATCGCTCCAGTTATACGGCCCGCCAAGATCGTCGCCGCCACGTGTATTTGCTTTTTGCCCCCTTGATCCGCTTTCATGGATCGCAAACTCATGCACACCGATCCCCTCAGTCGGATACTCGTAGTAACGCATAACCTGGGCCATGACCGTCGCGACACACCCGCAGGGGTAATTATTGGGGGTATAATAGTTATATAAATTATCGTCGCAGGCTTTTGTCTGGCCCCATTGGCTCTGCAACAGCGGCAGCACCCGAATATCGCCGGGATTTCTCAAGCTCATCAGGCCGAATCGGCCTTCGGAATCCTCCGCAAGGTCGATAAAACGCCGCCACTTGCCCTGGGGCCTGCCGGCTGCCTGCGTCTCAGCCGTCGCCTGGAGATAGTACGTATTTCGAACCGCTTCGATTCGCCCGCCAAGGTCGCTGGTAACTAAGGCCAGCAGCGGATTCTCAAACGAAAGGTCGTAAGTCCCATCGGCGGCGAAACCTATAATCGGCTCAATCCGGTTGTCCGCCGAGACTATCACATACCCCGACGGCTCCAAATTAACGATGTAATAAGCCGACCTGTCCGCATCATCGGTGTAGGTCTCAATATCCTTGACCCGCCGGCCGAGAGTAGCGCCGAGCGGTTGCGGATTGGCCTTGAGCCAGCCTGAAACGACCATTTCGGCCTCATATTCCGTCGTCTGCCGGGCCCAAAGGCTGCTGCAGAGCAGTAGCACCGCCAAAACGGCTATAAAAACGATGCTGTTAAATTTCATCTGGTCTAATTCTCAAGAAATAGTCGATGCCGGAGGCGTTCCTGATGTGCAGGAAAATCGTCTCTGCAAGAAATGTTTTTCCTCATCCATACTGAATAGTACACCCTTTCACTGCTTTGTTTTCCATAAAAAACAGGAGAACTGCCATTATTATACATTTTTACGCCCTAAATTCAAGGAAATAATACCATTCCTGCGACAACCGCCAGATCTTTTATAGTTCCTGTTGCTCAAACAGTATTTGTCATTCCCGCGAAGACGGGAATCCACTCAGCGTCTGATCCGGCATTTGAAATTGGCTTTGCTTGGCTTTGTTTTTCGCCGACCAAAGCTGCGTAAAATAACCAAAATGCCCATAAATCTTTGCTGTTATTGAATTAATACCATCTTGCCCATTTTGATATTGGCTTTGTTTTTTCAAATCGCATACATTCAACTCGTTTCGGATTTCGGAATTCGAACTTCTGATTTCCGGTCAAAGGCCGGTTTTGGTTTTGTTTTTTCAAATAGCCATCCGGAGAAACTCTGGATTTACTTTCCTTTTGCCTTGTTACTCCTATATTTCTCAATTATACATTCATAGTTTGATGTACATAATACGATAGGATATGTTTTATGTTTAGTAAATTCAAAAAAATCTCCATGACTGCCCGCTTAATCCCCTCGAATTCCGAACAGCCGGATCGATTGTAACTGCGAGGGGTCTGGCGAGAACATAAACATTATCCATCTTTGGAGACGACAAGAGCACAATGGAGAATCAATCATGCCGCTTAACGGACTGCCATTTGTAGCTATCCCAAGTTTATATACGCGTGTTAATGCGCCCTTATTTACTCAGCAGACAGTTCTTTTGGCTCCTCATCGTCTCTTGTTTGGCAAATGAGTTCCTCAAGACGCTTAGAGTAAGCTTTGATCTTTAGCGCGAACGTCACACCCGTGGATATATAATTGGTTACTGTAAGAGCTACTAAGATAACGCACAGCATAAGCCAGCGCTGCCGAAGACCAGCGAGTATCGACAAAGAAAGCATAACTGCAGTAGAGACAACCGTGAAGATGGTTAATGCACGAAATATTAATCGGTTTCCCAACCGGACGGAATCCGATTTTCTCGAAATAATGTTCTCCAGTCGTTTGAAACAAGTGTCCATTTTCAGATCCATTAGAAAACCGACATTGCAGTCTGCACCAAAAACAAAAATAAAGAAAAAGAAGACCATGCTGAACCAGTCTCGGTACAATCCCGCTAGTACCCCAGCGTACGAACACACAACTAATCCCATAATAAGTACAATTTGCACGCCCGTTTTTTGCTTACTTTGCTTACTGTTACAAGAAAACGCTTGCTTTAGGTAATGTATCATTTGATTCTCCAAATGCCATAAGTGTCCCTCTACCAGCTCTTTATACTAACATTAGCTTCCCAAGCTACCGTCAATCAAAGTCGTAAAGCTTCTGGCCATTGTGGATTGCCTGGCGATTGCGTGCTTCGGCCTGTTGACGCATTGTATAATTTTGTTGACGCTGTTGATCGACAGTGCATGCCTCGAAGCCCGGCATGTCCGCTCGCGGACGCTGCTGCAACATTCTTCTGCCGGATTCGATGATTGCCAATGCTTCGATATACCCGGGATGGCTTGTGTCCTCGAAATTAGCCAGGCATGGGCTCAGCCGTGGGCGGTCGAAGCTCACTTGCGGCCCCGTATTTTGATTGTGAGCGGCCAGCTTTGTAAAAGGCACACCCGTCAACTCGGTGAGACGTTTTAGCTGTTTGTTATCGAGTGGGCATCGGCCTGTCAGATTATCCGGATAGGCACAGTCATAGCGAGGATAATACGGCCCATTAAGGTCGATCCAGGTTACGATACGCTCGAATTCGTCACTACTGAGTTTTACGTCATAATGCCCTTCTCGAATAACTTCGACGAGCTTACTCGCATGAGAACCCCATGTATAAGGCTGCTGGATATCGGATGGCCCGGCGCCAATGGCTTTGATATACTTCTTCCGCCACAATTCGTTATAGGAAGCATTAAACGTATTAGTACGGTCGCCTGCCAGAATAAGCTTACTCTCGGCCTCCTGACCGAAGTCGTGGCAGCTAACACAATGCTTATCGAAAACAGGCTGCACCTCGCTTGCGTAATTGAACAATCGCGGCTCTCCCTTCCAACCGTTAAGTTTGCTCGGTTGCCGCTTCAGAGCTATCGGTATCTTTTCGCTAAACTGTTTCGGCGTCTGGCGGCGATTCTCATGGCATCCAACACAGCCTGTCAACTCGCCGGACTGGACAATTGTTCCGCTTCGCATAGACTGTACCATCATTTTATTCGCATCGAGAAGCTGGAAAAAGACGAACTTGTCGGAAGGCACCTCGAAATAAGCAGAGCCATCTTCGGCCACCGGCACAGTGCCAAGAACACGCTTGTTCTCAAAGCTATGCCAGTTAAGGGCCGGACAATGCACACCCTGCCCGCCCCACTGAGCATGTGTCCAGAAACGCTTTTCAGGCGACTCGACCACACGCAGATACTTCACGATGCCATGCTGCACCCCCTCCATGTGTGTCCCCTCATACACGTTTAGAATGTAGAAATACCCGTTGCGGTTCTTGAAGTCACGGCGTAACGGGACGGTCATCGGCCTCGGCTGCCGCCCCACCGGCATAGGATCATAACACCCGGGCCCCTCGACATGCAGCAAAACCTCGTTCCCAAAAATATCGAGCAGGTAAATCCCCATCTGCTCGCCCTGACCGGTCATCCGCGAACAGAGGAAATACTTATCACTCAGCGGATAAGGATCTTCATACTTAGGATTCACATTTTGAAATTTGTCAAATCCATACACGTCCGGCCTTGGACCCGCTTCGGTCACAAGGTTGACGGCATCCGCAGCCCATGTGTGGACGACCGGCTTTCTGCCGTCAGTGCCCAAACGCCGATCAATAATAGCAAGCGCTCCCCACGGGCGGTCATGGCAGGAGCTGAAAACACACATAACTTTCTCTGTGCCGGGAATGGCGCGGGCATCGATCACGCCTCCGGGAGACCACGTATTGTTGCCCCAGTAAACCGACTGGTTTGTGCCGTCCGGATTCACCGTCCAAAGTCCCTGGGCATCCCCGAAATTGCGGTCCACGTACTCCCACCGATCATAGAGTATTCGCCCGTCCGGCATAAGTGCGGCATGGCCCTCGTGCAGTGTACTCTTTCCAATCTGATGAATGTTGGCTCCATCAGCATCCATTCGAAAAAGGTTACCCATAATGTGACGGTTACACATGCAATACTTCGGTTCACGCGTCGAAGAGAAAACGATGCTGTCATCCGGCAGGTACAATGGATCAAAATCGGCCACACCCGGCGAGGAAGTTAGCTGCTTTAGACCTGTACCATCGGTATTAATCTCATAAATGTGGTAATCATCCTCGATATTCTTTCTCATGGAAAAGACTATTTTTCGACCATGAAAATGAACTTCCGGATCGCGCACAAGACCCTGGGACGTTTCGATTAATGTTGAGACTTTACCAGCTTTCGAAAAATCTATGATTTTCATCGCCCCGCCGCCCCGAAAGCTATTTGTGTTGATCTCTCCGGTCTTGAAGATTGTGGCGGTGTTATGATGGTCGCTCTTGTACTGCTGCCGCACCACAAAGAGAATCGGCCGGCCGCTAATCAGCGGGTTGGCAATGAGCGCTTCACGCCGGAGCGATCCGAATTCCGCCTGATTCCCGCGCCGTTCGATATCGCGCAGTCTGGTCAGATATTTACCGCCGTCCAGATATTTGTCACCGAAGGTCCTTGTCAAATCTTCTATCGCCGCAGTCAAAGCAGCGGCTTCTTCGGCCGGAACTTTAGCTTTGCCGGCAGCCGGGCCGCCCAACAAAAAAGCCGCAAAAACAATCGCAAATACGCCTCGAATATCAACCGACATCTTTCACCTCAACAGCAGTTCATCAGTTTCGTAAGAATTATCTTTCACAACAGCACAGGCCCCTGTTTTTGGTACTATAACTACTTTGCCGCTAAGCCGATAACACTGCCGTCTTGCAGCGATACAAACAGGCGACCGCCCGCGGCGATCATGCCGTCGAATACGGGCGGAGACTCCAGCGGCATTTCAGAAAGTTTCTTACCATCGGCGGCTGAGACGGCCACAAGCCGTGCGCCCCTGCGCGCTTCGAAGGCGGCGTATGGATCTTTCGGATCAAGAACGTCCGGTGGGCCGGCTACAAACAAAGTATCGCCTGCTTTGACCATGGCGCGGATTCGAACGTCCAGCCAGTTCGTCCAGACCGGTGGTTCCGCTCGTGTATAGCCGATGCCCTTGTCCGCCCCGAATCCGCGGCTGACGCTGTCCAATCCGGGATTGCCTTTGCGAGGGATGTGTGATTGGGGCAGCCACGCGAGCGGCTTGCGCGAGCCTGCTTCGCCAAGAATCTGCGGCTCGTTCGTATTGTAATCGGCAAACAGCAGATAGCCTTCCTTGCCCGGGAAGAACATCGGGCTGTGCACGTTCCGGCGATAAAACATTCGGACGGCATAAGTTTTCTCGTCGTCGACCACAAGGAGCTGGCCGGTCTTCGGCGCCTGGTTCGCCAACTGAAAGCCGGGCCAGCGCTTGGAGTACATCCAGAACGCGCGGTTGTACCCCGAGTCGTCCAGCAGGCCGGATGTCGAGAAAACATGCAAACCCACATCCTGGGCTCCTTTGCTCGACAGGACGTCCACTTCAACCTCCTTCAGCTCCGGCGTCATTTTCTTCTGACGCATGTAGAGGAATCCGCCTTCGCTAACGAGCACATCCGAATTGGCGCCGAGGATAAAGAAGGCCAGATCACGCTCACCGTCTATGCTTCGATGCGGCCCTTCCAGCAAGCCCTTGTGGAGAATTTTACCTGTGGCAGGTTCCAGGCAGTAGGCGCGAATCCCGCCGGCCAGGTATGTCGAGCGTCCCGCCGTGAATTAAACGATATCGCGAGTCACCAGGACGCTGCCGTGAACGGGCCAGGTCGCTTCGATCTGCCCGAAGGAACCGATGCGCTGATCGTTCGGGGCCGCGAGAAATCGCCATACGAGACGGCCGTCGGATGCCCGCAGGCAATAGACACGGCCGTCGGCCGAGCCGAACAGGACCAATCCTTTATAGATAGTCGGAGGCGAATCTACACGGCCGCCTGCGATGAAATGCCACAACTCTTTTCCGGTTGTCATGTCCAGCGCATAGATGGTGTGAGCATCCGGTTTGGCAACAAACACTTTACCGCCGGCAGCAACAGGAGCCGTCAGCTTGCCCTTCAGCGTAATCTTCCAATCAATTTCTATGTTCGAAGAGATGCGTGTGTGGGTCGTGCCGCTGCGAACTGCATCATGGCGAAACGTCGGCCAGTCATTGGGATTTTCGATTGGCGATTTTCGATTTTCGATTGTTCCGTAAACAGGGCCTTTTTCCAGAC
>SDBT01005050.1_pt1 | contig 22257 bp, 20 predicted proteins | sample 2277101 | NCBI WGS metagenome assembly SDBT01 (sample SAMN10404973, study PRJNA504765) | marine sediment metagenome | isolation source: marine sediment core GS10_PC15, 103 cmbsf | place: Arctic Ocean: Southern Knipovich Ridge | collected 2010 | reverse complement strand
GGCGAGAACAATCACAAGCCCGGACGGTATCCGGCGAATCAACATTCACACGCACATGAGCCAGGTGAAGCTCAAGGGCAGCCCCAGTGCATACGTTCGGCGGATGCGAAAGCAGGGGACCGACGCGATAGTCCTGCTCGCCCCCGGAGAGGTCTGCAAAAAGGCGGTCGACAGGTTCGGGGACTTCGTGATCCCCGTCCCGATGTATCGCCTTTTGGATTTCCCCGACCGCGACCTGCGCAAGGATATGGAGTATTGGCTCGACCGGGGATGCAAGGGCATCAAGTTCATCGCCCCGCTCCACCCTTACAGCGACGAACGTTATTGGCCGCTATATCAGATCATTGACGAGCGCGGTGTGGTGGTGACGTTCCACACGGGGGTTCTGGGATTTCGCGGTAATGAACCGCAATCGCCCCCAATTGAGATAGTCAACATGCGGGCGGCGCACGTCGACGCGGTCTCGCGACGCTTCCCCGATCTCAAGATCATCATGGCCCACTTTTCCAACCCATGGTGGGAGGAGGCGTGGAAGGTCTCCTACTCCCGCCCGAACGTCTACGCGGACCTTTCGGGGGGAACGGCGATCCTCCGCTCCATGAACATGTGGGCGGAAATGTTCGCACCCGAGGGGAAGATCATCGAACAGAGCGTCAAGAAGCTCTGCTTCGGTACCGATTTGCAATTCCTTGGAGGCGAGGAGCCTCGCCTCCCACTCTATATCGAGTTCTACCAGAAGCTGCTCGATCGAATAAACGCACCGCAGCGCCTGCGGAAGCTGGTGTGGGCTGATAACGCGAGAAAACTTTTCGGGATCAAGTGAGAAGCGAGCCGTAGAAGACCGCTCAGGGTACCGCCACTCTTTTCCAGGTCCCCGGAGCTACAACCAATTCACCTGTGGGACTGGTGTAACCCTCCGGGGGATTCTGCGGGATACTGGGATCGTGGATGATCTCGGGGGAATCGTCGATCGTCACCGAAGCGTCACAGATGATCACGCCCCGAACGCGAGCTGTCCCCCTCATCAACAGATTGCCCCTCACGTGGACAAGGCCTCGCACCTCGTTGGGATACGTATCCAACTGATCGGTATCGCTGTCTCCCTGGTACGGTGCCCCGGGTGGGTTGTAGTTGGTCCCGCGGTCCGCCTCGGAAAGGTCGGACGTGGTACCGGTGTGCATCAATTCGAGATGCCCATCGACCATCAGGACGGGATGATCCGGGCGGTAATTGTGCAAGAACACGCTATTGTTCACTGTGACTCTACGCCCCTGGGTCCGGACGATGAGCGTTCCGTGGATGCGGGAGTCCCTAATATCGAGATCGTTCCCACCGGTGTCGATAAAGTAGACACCGTCCGGATTGAGCCCACCCCCGTATGAATTGTATCCGGGGGCGAGCACGTCTTTATCGATGTTACCCGAGTACGGGAGCAAGGTCGCCCTGCCCGTATACAGACCAAAGACTACAGGTGGGGGCATTACCTTTCGTGGAGACGGGACGGTGAGTGTCCCGGTTATGTTACCGGGTTGAATGACGGCGAAGGCCTCCACGTCCCCGTATATCGTTCCATCGTTCTGTAGCGGTCCGTTGGTCGAAAGCGGCGCCCCGCTGCACCTGATTGACTTTCCCGACTTGACAAGGACCAGATTGCGGGCGTGCAGGGAAGTATTTAGTACTTCGAGTGGGTCAGTACCAGAGACTATCACACCGTAGGCCCAGACGCTTTGACCGCAGCGGCCGATTCCGAGGATGCTCACGGGGTCGGTCGGGTCGTCCCCCAGATTCCCATCCGGGTCAACCAGCTTCCAACTGATGGTACCGGGTCCGAAATCTATCGGTGGTGTTTCCACACCGTTCTGGTGGGTAAAACGCCACCCCGGATCGAGATTGATCACGGTGACGGCGGCCTCGACGGCGGAGGCGGCCAGCGCCATCGCATCCGCCTGTCGCTTTGAAGTCTGAGACCGCGTGTTGATGCGCGAGATAGCGATCGCGGAGAGCCCGATCACCGAGATCAGCATCGCCGTGGTCAGGACGAAGACGTAGACGGAACCGCGACGTCTCGCAGATGTGATGTTTCGAGTCACGCGCATTTCAGCTTCCCGCCTCCGCCTTCGCCGGGTTCACGAGGTTTACTCCCGAATCTATCCGGCGGGTCGCGTCGGGTCCGACTTGCAGGTCGATCCCCGTCCACGTGACGAACGTGGTCTCGTATGCGGGCTCTTTCTGGCCCGCCCCGTACTTGGAGCGCAGGGCGCGGACGTCGGTTGCGTTTCCATCGGGGTCCGTTACCTCCACCACGATCATCCTCAGTCCCAGGTCCCCAACGAGAGATACCGTTAAAGCCCGGGGGTCGATCAGGGTGATGCGGGCTCGGCGCGTCCATCCCTGGTAGTGGGTCATGGGCGTCCCGTCTTTGGATTGCGGGGGTGAAGCGGACCACCCATCGTAGTCGTCAGAATCGTTGAAGTCGGCCCGCGTCGCGGCCCCTTCGCCCGTCTCCAGACCCCACTGACCGGGTTCGTTCGGGTCTTCGTAACGCCCCTGGAAGATCTCCGTCACCAGCGCCCACCCGAGCGCGCGGGCGGTTCCGGGTTTTCCCTGGACCGTCCGCGCCCGCCCCACGGCGCCCAGTGTATCCAGCGCGACCACGAGCATGACGGCGACTATGAGGACGGAGATGACGGCCTCGACGAGTGTGAATCCGCCGCCTTGAGTGCCATCCCGACAAGTCGGGACTTGCAACCCGTGTACGAGCGGACTCGCGGTAGGTGGAGAGCACCGGCTGCAAGCAGCCGGTGGCACACAAGCCTGCCTGTCCGGTAGGCAGGTCTCTCTGGCAAGCCGAAGGTCGCGCAGACCATTTTTCCTGCTCATGGCCATTCGGGGTCCCCCAGCGTCGTGACAGTTCCGTGGACGTAGAAACGCATGTCTTTATTATTCACCGGATCGGTCCACGAAGCGCCCCCGTCGTCGGAGGTCATCCAATGAGTGTCCGGTGTCATTGGGTCCCCGCCTCTTTCGTGCTGGAGCCCTCCTGAGTATTCGGGAAGAGTGGACGTCACGACGACGCAGTAGCCCGCATCGGGATCGAGGTCGGGAAGGGAAGCAAAATTGAAATCGACCCAGGTCCACACCGAGGGTAGCGAAGATACGGGTACCGATGCCTCCTCCAGTATCTGGGCGGCCGGCTTTTGCGCGGCGTTGGCGGGGCGGACCTGGACGAGCACGTCGGCACCTGACCCAAAAGCCCCCAGCAGACGTACGCTCACACGGGTGACTTTCCAGGATACGACGTTCGTGGGAAGCGTCGGATCGAAATACTGGGCGGACAGTTGACCTGATCGCAAATTTCGGGACCTGAACTGACCCCGTGGTGCGTCGTCGTGGAAGATGAGGACCATCTCCTCGCTTTCCTGCTCCTGCTCTGCGGGATCGAGTGCGGGTGCGGTGGTGCGCAGGAGGTAGGAGAGATTGAACCGGTGCACATCCTCCGCGATTGTCATGGGGGTTCCACCGTTGTAGGAGAGCGTAATCGGATCACCTGGCGTTCCCGACCAGAAGTAGCGCAGTGTCTCGGGGAGCCCATCGCCGTCGCGGTCTGGTACCGTAAACGTTGCGATCGCTTTATCCCGCTCGGTAAAGGCGAGCGCGGTCTGGAAGTCGGCCGCTATGCGGGAGGCGACGCTCCCCTGGGTTGGGGCTGCACCTGCGGCGCTGATCTCGAGCGCCCGGGTCGCGATAAGGATCGTCGAGCCCATCGCAAGCACCAAGACGGAAAAGATGCCCAGGGAGGTCACCAGCTCCACGAGCGTCATACCAGGAAAGCGGGTGCCACCGGCTGCTTGCAGCCGGTGCCGTTGGATCTTTGCGAAGCGGCTTGTACACGGGTTGCAAGCAACCCGTGGCACCCGCGCTTGAGCCACTCCCCGTTTTCCATCCTCGCAATGTCTCAACGCGCGCATCACTGCACAGACGCCTCCCCTGTGTCCGCATCGAGAACGATTCTCCTTTGAGTGTTCCCGACCCCGATGATTACCTCCCCACCCGAGTCGGGAATCCCGTAAATATTGAACACAACGATGGGGTCCCCGGCGAAACTGGCGTAGACCAATCGTCCCCTGTACGGTTCGTCCCTGAGGTTTGTTACGTAGAAGCTTGAAGCGCTGTCGAGCCCCGCGGCGAACGGTATTACGACCTGATCGGACCATAACTTGAAGTCGACAACCTGTATGCGGGAAGTCTCATACGCCATGGCGCGCGCGAAACCGAGGTCGGCGACGACGCGCCGCGCTGTGGCGTCCGCGCGGTAGCGGGCGACGGCCGTTCCGTAGCGGGGGACGACGATGGCGGAAATCGTGACGAGAATCCCCAGCACCAGCACCAGCTCAAGCAGGCTGAAGCCCCGCATCCGATTGGAGTGAGGGTCATGGAGCATTTCGCTATTCGGATAGATTCTTTCCCCTCCTCCTCACCGATTCAACAAAGCGAGCCGTTCGGTGTTCCGTGCGCCCACGGAGCCCGGACGGCTCGCCGGTTGATTCGTTAATCTCGTCTGCCGATTAGTAGCTGTTATAGGCCTTGTTCTCGTCGCCTGTCTCGCCAGCCGGGAGGTTCGCCCGGAAGTCACCCGTCGCTGAATTATACCACCAACCATCCGTCCCGGCGTCCGGGGGTGTATCGCCTCCGTTAGCCGTCACGAAGAGGTTCGCGTCCGGCTTCTTGGTCCCGACCGGGAGGGGGGGGACGGCTTTGACGTAAGGTCCGTAGATCTTCGCCGTCGCCACATCCTTGGTCGGGGAGGTAACACCCTGAACGTCGCTGTACTGGGTGAGCTGGGCGGTGACCACCGCAGCGGTTCCGCTGGGGAAGTTCCCGCCGTGCTCGGCGGCGTAGAGGTCGATGGCGTTTCTCAGAATCGCGAGGTCGCCCTTGAGGGCGCTTTCATCGGCGCCTCTGGCTCCGCGGGACATTCGCGGGATTGCGATCGCGGCGATGATCCCGATGATTACCACTACAATGACCAGTTCGAGCAGGGAGAACGCACTGTTTCGCCGGTATCTGACTCGTCGCATCTTGTCTACCTCCAAGGGTAACAACAATAGGCCGTATCTAAGGTGATCCAGTTATCTTTGTGATCGGTCAGTTCAGTAAGCGAATTAACTTATTCTAGCAGTGTTTCTTGTCTCGATCCCACAGAAGGGGCACAAGATCTCAATCTCACACAACATACGTTCACGAATACACTTACTGCCCGAAACCCTCCTTGAGCTTGAGTATCACGCGCTGAGAATCGCCTCCCTCAAAGACCGCCCCACCGGCTCCCACCGAGACCAGCGTGAAACCATCGAGTTCGTGGCCGATGTAAAGGTGGAAATGGTCGACGACGGCGGTGTTGGCGTTGTCCCGCACTATGACGGCCTTGAGCTTGTGATCCCGGATGAATTTCTCAGCGGGGGACAGTTGCGAGTCTGGGTCGACCTGGGCGCGATACTGCTCCATCCAGACCTCCGAAGGACAGAATGCGTCCACCGCATCGGTGAGTTCCACATCGTGCGATTCGCTCAACAACTCAAGCTTTGTTGAGAGGGTCTCTTGAGGGGCGAGCGGTTGCTGGTTCGCAGTGGGGGCGGGCGTCGGAGGGCGACGAAGGACCGTCCTCGGGGGTTCGGCGCGCACGGCCGCAATTGCCCTCGAGCTTGTCGCACCGGACCCCAGAAAGGCGCGGTCCACCACCAGGCCCACTAAGGCAAGTGCGAGAATTACGATCCAAACTTTTTGGCGTTTGGAAAACCTCATTTCATTAGAAATAGAAGATATGAAAACGCTTAATGCAAATCGGGAGCGAACTTATTGTTAGGATGGATTCCCCGTGGGGGCGGCGTACCACAGGACCTCAAAACGGAAACTCTGATCGGACTGAGGTGCTTGAGGATCACCCGACATTTCGAAAGACGCCACACCCATATCCGGAACCGCCTGCGAACATTTGTGAAGAAACGTCGCAAAGTTCTTATACCCACCGTGCCCCGCCATAGTGATCGGGACTACGTCGTACTTAGGCCCTCTGGTGACCTTTCCCAGCTGGATATTGTCTGTTCTCAATCCGCAGTCTTTGACCAGTTCGGTCAGCTCCGCGATGCGCCGATTGACCCGGTTAATCGACTGCAGCTTAACCTTGCTCTCAGTGAGGCTTCTGCGAATCGAGGCAAATTCCTTCCTGTGGGCGAGGTCGGAGGCGCTCAACTGGGAGACCTCTCGACGGTGAAACGCCAACTGGTCCTTTTGTTTGGCGTACGCGGTTTGTTGTTTCAGGAGTGGGCGCACTGCGAAGAAGAATCCGAGCAGCGAGATGGCGAGGCAGAACAAGGCGCCCGCGGCGTCAAGGTCCCAACACGCCCATTTTGTCATACCGGTCCGCCTCACTGTTTCTTTTCCTTCAGATCGAACACTCCACTCGAAACGCCACCGCCTCACCGGTCAGAAATCGCTCGCGGGAGCTTTTCGTCAATTTAACCTGGTGAAACAGTTCGGTGCGCTCCAGGCGCAGGACGAACTGTGAGACCGCCCCCTGCGTCTTACCGAACCCACCCAGGGTCAGTTCGTAGCGCTGCTGTTCGAGTGGGGTCGTTTTCCGCGAACCCTCCCCTGGTACCGCGGGGACCTCAGATCCGGACACCTCGGGGGGCAAAGGTTTCAACTGAAAGTCGTCCAGGACTACTTCGTCTCCGAGTTGATTGGCGAGCAGGACGAGCAGGGCGCTCCAGTCTGGATGATTTCGCATCGCCTTGCTGGTCTCGAGTTCGGCTTGAACTTCTCCGAGTTCGACTTCCATATTATTGATCGAGTCGGTGAGGTCCTTGGCCTTTTGAACCGTTGTCTGGAGCTCGCTGGCAAGCGCGGCATCATTGACAGACCACATAAGATAGGAAACACTCAAGGCACTGGCCACCAGAGCGACGTAACAGACCGAAAGAACCATCCATAGGCGCAGGTGAGTCCCGCGCCGTTTTCTGAGCAGCCTCTTACGCGGTATGAGATTCACAGGGGACATCGCCTCCCTCCTCCGTAAACATCGCCAGGCCCATCGCAAGGGTCAACGCCGGATCGGTAGACCTCCCCAGGACGCCCTGCGAGCATTGCCCCAGATCTCCCGGGGTTACAGCGAGCACTTCCGCCTGCAGCGCTGAACTCAGGTACTCAGTCACTCCGGGTGCACCGGCGCCGCCGCCGATGAGAAGCACGCGGGCCAGACCGGCGTCGGAGTATTGGCGTGGAACGTAGGAAAGCGGGGCCTGCAAGTCCTCGATGATCACGTCAAAGTAACGAGACACCAGCTTGACGAACTGTTCAAGTGAGGTCCGGTCCAGTTCTTCGGCGTCCCCGTCTTGATTGAACCCGATCCCGCTGAGGAGATATTCCGCGGTCTCCTGTTCCACTTGAAGTTGCTTACAGATATCGTCCAGGAGGAATCTTAGGCCCACCTCATCGGTCACTCGCTCGTAGGTAACGATCCCTCGGTGAAGTATCGACAGAGAGATCGAACTCCATCCGAGATCAAGCACCGCGGTTATTCCCCCAGCCGCCGCGAACATCGGCCGAAGCGCCCGAACTGCGGCGCACGTGGATGCGTCGAGCGCGATGACGTTCAGACCCTCGCTTTCGAAGATGTCCAACAGTGCGTTTGCCTCCGCGTGCGCACACCCTACCGCCATCACCTGGCCGGAATCTCTCGAGCTGGAAGAAGCGGGGAGGTCCCAGTACGACATTTCAAAGGAATCCGGCGGGATTTTATGCGTGCGAGACAACTCCATTCGGGCGATTTGATCGATCGGGGCACCGGAGGCTCGGGGTGGAAGCTCCAGAATACCCATCAGGAGCTTTTCATCGGGTAGTCCCACGACGGCGCTATTGCCCCGAAACCCCTGCCGCTGAAGCACGGAGTACATGATCCGCACCTCTTCGCTGTCGATGGTCTCCCCCGGTCTTGTTCTGGGTATCACAGAGAGCGCTTCGGTGCACCATCCCCTGGATGAGGGGCTAAGTTGAGCGGCCTTTATCTGTCGCGACCCCACGTCGATCCCTATGGGAGATCGGGATGATCCGAGTGTCCACCTCATCGGGCGCCTCCCTCGACCATGGTGGTCAGGTCGAACAGGGGCAGGAACAGGCTGATCGCCACCAACCCGACAAACAGGCCCATGAGTATCAGTATCACGGGCTCCAGAATGCTCGTGAGAGAGCGCAGGACCACCTCGTTGTCGTCATCAAGGAAGCTCGCCACGTTCAGCAGCAGCGGACCAAGCTGACCGCTCTGTTCCCCGTTGCGGATCGCCTCACAGACGGCCGGGCTGATAAGATCCCTCTGCAAAAAACCGGAGTGAATGGGCTCACCGCGAGAGACAATATCTCGCGTGTTGGAAATCAACTCGGTGTAAAGAGCGTTCCCCGCCGCATGCTCCGTAAGCTCCAGCGCCTCCAGTACGGGGACGTGAGACTCGATCAAGACCCCGAGCAACCGGGTGATCCGGGCCATGGCAAAATTCTTTGCGATGCTTCCTATCTTGGGCAATCGCAATATCACCTTATCGATGGTGTACTTTCCGGCGGGCGTCTTCATCCACGCTCTCAGCGCGATCACGGTTCCGGCGAATACCCCCAGCATCGCCCACCAGTACGACCGGATCACCTGGCTGAGAACCACCAGCACCTTCGTGCTGGTGGGTAAGGGGACGTCGAGCGTTCCAAACAGCAGGGCGAACTTGGGTATCACGATGGCGATGAGAAGCCCCAGCACTACTGCGGCAATTCCCAGCAACAACACTGGATAAAGCATCGCTCCGATGATCGAATTGCGCACGCGCAGGTTCCTCTGCTTGAGACTCGCCAAACGATCGAGCATCGGCAGGAGGTTCCCGCTGGATTCCCCCGCCGCGATCAGACTGCGGTAGACCGAATCGAAATACTCCGGGCGCGCTTCCATCGCCTCGGACAGCGAAGCTCCCTCCTCAACCCGCATGCGGACGCTTGTTATCCCCTCCCGCCAGGCACCTTCCTTTACTTGACGCTCAAGGGCGCCCAGGGCCTCGACAATAGGCGTACCCGACGAGACCAGCAAGGAAAGTTGCCTCGTGAATATGGCGAGGTTCTTAAGCCGCCCGGATCGCCCCGACTTGGACTTGGCGCGCGACCCGGACGAACCGGGAGCAGAAGCCTCCGTCGCCTCCGCGATCTCAATTACGTAGAGGCCCTTGCGCTGGAGGGCGTCCGTGGCGCTGGGCGGGTCGGGAGCCTCTATTACGTCGGTGACTCTGTTCCCCGATTTGTCGCACGCGCAATACGCCAGTTTCATGCCACTTCCCTCTCCGGTCCGTCCAGGTCCGCCTCGGGCGGTTCGCTTCCGGCACCTACGTTCACCGTCTCATCGTGAGTCACGCGAAGGATCTCTTCCAGCGAGGTCTTCCCTTCCATCGCCACCAGCACCCCCTCCTGGCGGAGTGTCAACACACCTTGCTCGCGCAGTTTTTGGCGAATCTGATAAGAGGGCGCGGCCTTGTGGATCAACCTCCGCAGGTCCGGACCGACCTCCATTACCTCGTAAATACCTCTGCGTCCCAGGAAACCCGAGTTGTGACACTCTTGGCATCCCGTGCCTTTGCAGAACACCCTCCCCGGGGCCTCCGAGATCCCCGCATCGTGGAGGACGTTCTCGGCGGGATAGTACTTGGTCGCGCAATGCGGGCAGATGGTTCGTCCCAGCCGCTGACCCACCACCCCGTTCAGGGCGCTGGAGAGCAGATAGGCTTCAATACCCATATCCAGCATCCTTGCGACCGCCCCCGGTGCGTCGTTGGTATGCAGTGTCGCCAGAACCAGATGCCCGGTCAACGCCGCCTGCACCGCGACCCTCGCCGTCTCCTCATCGCGGATCTCGCCCACCATGATGACGTCGGGATCCTGCCTCAGAATGCTCCTCAACGCACGGGCGAAGGTCATTCCTATCGATTCCTGAACCTGAATTTGATTGATCAGGTCCAGTTGGTATTCGACGGGGTCTTCCACGGTTACGATGTTCCTCTCCGGGCTTCGAAGAAGGTCCAGCCCCGAGTAGAGCGTCGTGGTTTTTCCACTGCCCGTCGGACCCGTCACGAGCACCAGACCGTGGGGCTGGTGAAGCATCCTGTGGAAGGCCTCCAGCGCCTCAGTCCTGAAACCGAGGTCCTCCATACGGACGGTCAAGTTCGCCTTATCGAGTATGCGGACGACGATCTTCTCTCCGAGGAGTGTCGGCATGGACGAGACGCGAAGGTCGATCTCTCTACCTTCGGCGACGATGCGAACGCGCCCTTCCTGGGGGAGGCGTTTCTCGGCGATGTCCATCTTCCCGATGACCTTCACCCGCGAAGCCACCGCAGCGTGCAACCCGGGGGGCGGTCTCATCAGGTCACGCAGGAGACCGTCGATCCGATAGCGAATGCGTGTACCCTTCTTCTCCGGCTCGATGTGGATGTCGCTGGCGCCATCCTTGATCGCGGTCAGCAGCGCCATGTTCACCAGATTGACGATCGGACTACCCTCAATCATCCTGTCAAGGTCGGCGCTCGGACTCTCGTCGACCGCTTCGTCTTCCACAACTGAGACTTCCGAATCGGTCAAGGTCGCCAGGAACGAATCAACGTCCACATCACCTCCGGAGCGTTTCTTTATGAACTCCTGTATGTTCGGGGCAGAGGCCAGAACGGGGCGGATCTTGCAGCTAGTCAGTTGTTGCAGGCGATCTATTTTCGGGAGCGATTGAGGTTCGCTCATCGCTACGGTGAGCGTATCGTGGACCTTGAAAAGCGGAACCGCCCTTAACCGCTCTGCTTCGGACTCTCCGATGAGATTCAGGAGGGACAGGTCGATCAGTCCGTGACGGATCTGGCAACTCGGGACACCAAGCTGCCGCCCCAAAACGCGCAGCATCGCGGGGGCGTTAATAATTCCCAACTCAACGAGCATCTCCCCGAGCATTTGCCCGGTGCCCTTCTGCTCAGCGAGAAACCGGGTAAGCTCCTCCTGCGAGATAACCCCTTCGTCGACGAGGGCCTCCCCGAGTCGCAGCTTTTTCTTCGTCTCTGTCACAGAAAGCTCCTGACGGCCGAGTTCGCGTCCTCAAAATGCTCGAACTGCGATGAGACTCCCGTCAACTCCAGCACCTCTCTGAGAGTTCTCTTGGCCGCACATAGCTTCAACCACTGACCGCTGCGGGACATTTCCTGAGTTACGTCCACAAGCGCTTCCAGGCCCTTGCTGTCCACAAACGAAACCGCGGAGATGTCCAGGACAATCCGCCCGAGCGTCCTCTTGAGCGCTTCGAGGAGACGCTGCTTCAGTTGGTCGGCGTCCTGCTCCACAATCGGACCGTCGGGCCTGACTACGGTCACCGCACCGTGCTGTTGCTCGTGGATATTCACGCTAGGCTGCCTCGCTTAAAACCGGGAGCGTCAACGTGAAATTGCTCCCCTTGTTCAATTCGGAATGAACGACGATATCCCCACCGTGCAGCCGGATGACCTCGCGTGCGATCGCCAGTCCCATACCGGACCCGGTAATGTTGGCGACGCGGGCGTTTTCGGCGCGGTAGAACTTTTCGAATATTCTCTCAGCGTCAGCTTCACTGATTCCTATCCCCGTATCGTTCACGTCGACGGTAAGTTTATCCTTATCGACCGCGGCATTGACCGTCACGCACCCGCCTTCCGGGGTGTACTTCAGGGCGTTTCCGACCAGGTTGTGCAGCGCCAGAGCTATCTTGTCCCGGTCCCCTTGCAGTACGGGAAGCTTCGGGGGAAGATCGAGCTTGAGCGTAATCTGCTTTTCCTTGGCCTGCGGTTCATAGTCCGTTTTGATCTGTTCGAGCAACGCATCGACCCGGACGTCGTCTCGCCTGAGCTTGAACGAACCCGCTTCGATCTCAGAGACCGAAAGAATATCCGAAACGATGCGCTCCAATCGTCCTGATTCTTCGTTGATGACGTTGAGAGACTTGGCCCTTATGGCGGGGTCGTTTTCGCCCTCCACGAGGGCGGTCTCGACGTACAGGCGAATATTCGTCAGGGGGGTGCGCAGTTCGTGCGCCGCCTCGGCGAGGAACCTGGTGCGCGCCTCCTCTGCCACCCGCTTCTGCGTGATGTCTTCGATTATGATCATCGCGACCCCCGGATCTTCGCGGCGGACCGGGCGGATGACGAACCTGAGGACCCCTCCGCCCACGGATCCATCTCGTGCGACCTCGACGATCGCGCGCTCGTACGTCGGACCGGCCGCAGCGTTTTGGATCGCCTCAAGCACCTTCTGGTCTTCGACGAATCGGGAGAGGTCCGCCCCGAGCATCTCGTCCCGGTTGGCCTGGAGGAAGACCCCCGCCGCCCCGTTTGCATACTTGACCCGCCCGCTCGTATCGACGAGCACAAGCCCGTGCGGAAGCCCATCGCAGGCGGCCCCTACTTCCCCACTGACGCCCGACCGCGATTGGAGCGATTGTTTGGCTTGCCCCAGGGCAAGCTGTTTCTTGGTTGCCTCCCATTCCGCAAGAAGGGCGTTCCACGCCTCCGCCTCGCGCCCGAACTCCTCAGATATTTCGAGAGCTCCCGTACTCTTGAGACCTTTCGCCGTCGCCAGAACCGCCTCCCGAATAGCTCCGACTGCCCGAAGGGAGGGTCGCACAGCGCGGTAGATCACCAGTAACGCAATCAGGGCGAGGGAGGCGAGGATAACCGCAACGGCTTGATCCTCGAGCGCTGGTTCGAAGGGAGCGGTAGTTGCAGCGATCTGCAAGCTCGCCCCGCCGCGCCCCGGAACCTCCAGTGGGATACTCAAGTAGATCTCCCCATCCACCAACGATTCCTCGCAGGTGGGCGATACGGGGGACCAGGCATCCGGTATCTCCACCAGGTCGATGTCGGTAGGATCGGCGTCCGCTATTACTCGCCCATCGGGTAAGACGATGCGGAGCAAATCGAGATTGTGCTCAACACCGGATTCCGCGATGATCCGGCGGAGCGCGGAGACTTCGTTGGCGCTCAGCAGCGCTTCGGTGGTCTTTCCGAGGGAGCGCCCCAGCGCCCGGACTTTCTGTGCGTTGAGCGTTCGCGATAGATTCCGCTGGGCGCGGAGACCCCACCACAGCGAACCGATCGTCGCAACGAGGAAGACTGCGACGATGGCGACCCCCGCCAAGGCGATCGCAGAGGCTCTCCCCCGGGGCAGTCGGTTTCTACAGGCCGATCTCTCGCTGACCGGCCGATCAGTCTCCATTGTTACCTCCTCGGGACCCGTATGTAGATCTACCAATGAATCTTTCGGCTTTTGGCGGCAAGACTTTAGCAGCGAGCAGCAACCGACCCCGCGTGGCGGCTTATCCCCCCCCCCAGTGCCGCCGCTTCCCCGCTTAAGGTGAAAAGATGCATTGACACTCCCTCAGCCGCGTTCGTTAGTGTTACACTGAACGCCTCGAATCGCACGGATCTGCGAGGGCTCCGCATGTACCAGAAGCGTTGATGGTGAACATGGTGCAAGGATTGGGTGACATCCGCCTTTCTCACTACGGTCAAGCCTCGAGCGTCCCCTCTCCCGTGAATCGGATCATGGAGGACTTCGCCTCCGACTTCCGCGATGGTGTGGACATCAATCTGGGCGTGGGTTACGTCAACGAACAGACGATCCCCACCGAGAGTATCCAGGAGGGACTTAGCGAGGTTCTGCGTCAACCGGCCAAGTATCGCCTCGCGATGAACTACGGGGGACCGAGCGGGGCGGAGGTGCTGATCGAGTCTATCAAGCGGTACCTGACGCACGAGGCCGTGGGTTCCCTGACGGTGAAGGACCTGGAGGACAAACAGATCATCGTCGGACCCAACGGGGCGAGCAGCCTGCTGGAATCGGTGGCGTACGTGGTCGGGCGCGGGATCGTCATCACCTCGGACCCGATGTACTACATCTATACCAACTTCTTGCAGCGCAGCGGATTCGAACTGCTCGCGATACCCGAAGACGACGAAGGGCTCCGCACGGACCTCTTGAAGGCCCAACTTCGCAAACTGGGCGATCGAATCGGAAATATCCGCTTTGTCTACGTCGTGACGGTCAACAACCCATCCTGCGCGATCCTCTCGAACCGAAGGCGTGGGGAGCTGGTGGAGATCGTGACCGAGCTTTCGCACCGGGCGGGGGCACGCATTCCGCTCATTTTCGATCGGGCGTACGAGGACCTGGTCCACCACGCGGACGTGGAGCCTCCCAAATCGGCCCTGCCCCTCGACCGCGAATCAATTGTCTACGAGGTCGGGACGCTCTCCAAGGTCCTCGCCCCCGCCCTGCGCATCGGGTACATGATCGGAGACGACTCACCGTTCCTGCGGGCCATCGTCCAGCGGACCTCGGACAGCGGATTCAGCGCACCGATGATTACGCAAACCATAGCGAGCTGGCTTTTGGACAATCAGATCACCGCACAGCTCGAGAACGTCCGCGCGGGATACCGCCGAAAGGCCGACGCCGTCCGCAAGTGGTTAGAGGAGCACCTTGGTGCGGACCTGGACACCGTCAGTGGGGGAAAGGCGGGATTCTACTTCTATTTGACGTTCCGCGAGGTCGAGACCCACGAGGGGTCCGCATTCTTTCGATATCTCACGCGGACGACGGGTGACGAAACGATCGACGGACTGCCCGACGCGAAGAACCCGCGCGTGATCTACATTCCCGGTGAGCACTGCGTCCATCCGGATGGCGACCTGGCCGCCTTAGGGCGCCGCCAACTGCGGATCTCCTACGGTTTCGAAGAACTCGACGCCATACACAAGGCGCTGCAATTAATGCACCAGGGCCTCCAATACGCCAAGAGCGCACACTGAGATTGACGCCTCTTTCATCCGCGCGGTGAGGAGATTACGGAGTCGAAACTATGGGTAAGAAAGCGAAGCCCACCAAGGACAAGCCAAAGCCACCTCGCCGAAGACCCGAGAAGATGGCGGCGGACCTGGGCGCTATATCCGCGAAAGTCATCTCCCCAACCGACGTCGAGACCAACCGGTGGGTCCGCTGGAAATGTCAGTTCGGGTGTGAAGGATTTGGATCGTCTCTGGTCTGCCCACCGCACAGCCCGACTCCCAGCGAGACCCGCGAGATGCTGGACGAATACACTCGCGCCGTTCTGTTCGAATCTCCACCCGGACAGGCCAAGAAAATCGCAGCAGAGTTGGAGCGGGAACTGTTCCTCGTAGGATATTACAAGGCGCTCGGGCTGGGGTCTGGACCTTGCAGACTGTGCGAGACCTGTTCGTTTGAGGAGGGTTGCCGACATCCCCGCCATGCCCGCCCGTCCATGGAAGCCTGCGGGATCGACGTTTTCGCCACCGCTCGCAAGCAGGGGTTTACCATCGAAGTCGTCCGCGACCACTGCGACGCCCAGCATTATTTCGGGCTCGTATTAATCGAATGATCTGCATTGATCGAGGAGTCCCGATGCGCTGCGCAGACCGCTGATGCAAAGATGGGTGGATCAGTCACCGAGATATGTGTAATATGATGGAGTCTTCGGTGACATTTGCCGGAGGGGCGAAGCGATGCCCGCACTGCCCATACGTAGGGGTTATTCGAGTGTGAGAGTATGAGCGACTCGATGGACTTGATGCGGTCGATCAGGGACCGCAGCGACGAAACGGAGTTCCACACCCCCCTTCCCGACGGATATACCCCCGGATCCACCAGGTACGTCGCCGTCTTCGGAACCGTCATGAGCGGGCTCGGGAAGGGAATCTTCTCCTCATCCCTCGCCAAGCTACTCAAGGACAAAGGCCTGCGGGTTTCCCCCCTCAAGCTCGAAGGGTACCTCAATATAGATTCCGGGACGCTCAACCCCTTCCGCCACGGGGAAGTCTTCGTACTCGACGACGGGACCGAGACCGACATGGACCTGGGGACGTACGAGCGGATGCTCGATCAGGACCTGACGCGGCACAACTTCACGACCAGCGGGCAGATCTTCTCGTCGGTATTGTCCAAGGAGCGAGCGGGGGGATATCTCGGCCGCGACGTGCAGATGATCCCACACGTCACCGGGGAGGTGAAATTCCGCCTCCGCGAACTCGCCCTCAAGACCAATGCTGACGTGATCTTCGTCGAGGTGGGCGGGACCGTCGGTGACATCGAGAACGCTTTCTACATCGAAGCCCTCCGCGAACTGAGCTACGAGGAAGGCGAAGGGATGGTGCTGTTCGTGGCGCTGACTTACATTTTGAGCCCTCCTTCGCTGGGCGAGCAGAAGTCCAAGGCGGCCCAGTTGGGGATCAAGCGGCTGATGGAATTCGGGATTCATCCTCACATAATCGCGTGCCGCTGCGAATCCACCGTCACCAACAAGGTCCGCCAGAAAATCTCACTCTACACCAGCGTACCCGCCCAGAGGGTCTTTTCCATGCACGATCTACAAAGCATATACCTGCTTCCGCAGCAGATGCGCGAGGGTGGTCTGGACAGCGAGGTCGTGCAGTTACTCAACCTGGGATCAAAGGTCAACTCCGCCACCGACGTCCGCGCCACGGTCCAGTGGGAGCGCTTCACCTCGCGAATCGGAAAGCACACTTGCGAAACCACCATCGCCATCACCGGAAAGTACACGTCTCTGCGCGACAGTTACGCGAGCATCCTCAAGGCGCTTGAGCACGCCGGGATCGCAAACGACGCGAAGGTAGACGTCAAGTGGATTGACACCACCTCAGTGACCTCCGAGAACGTCGCGGAGGTACTGGGTGACGTGGACGGGATTATCGTTCCGGGGGGATTCGGTGTCCGCGGAACGGCGGGGAAGATCGAGTGCATCCGCTACGCCCGCGAGAACACCTTACCCTACCTGGGCATCTGCCTCGGTTTCCAGATGGCCGCTATCGAGTACGCCCGCAACGTCTGCGGGATGCAGGATGCGGGCAGTACCGAGATCGATCCCGATTGTGCGAATCCGATCGTAAGCATCTTGCCCGAGCAGAAGGAGATTGAAGGACTGGGGGGGAATATGCGACTTGGGGGACAGGACGTTGAGATCAGACCGGGAACGCTTGCGGCGGAGCTGTTCGACGGGGCCGAGGTGATAAGAGAGAGATTCCGGCATCGTTTCGAGGCCGACCCGCAATACATTGAGACGTTGGAACAAGCCGGACTGATATTCTCGGGAAAACACCCGGTCTATCCGATCATGCAGATTCTGGAACTCCCTCGGGACGTGCATCCTTATTTCATCGCCGCTCAGTTCCATCCGGAGTTAACCAGCAGGCCCCTGAAACCCCAACCGATGTTCGTCGGCCTGATCAAGGCGGTGCTGGTTAGATGCCCCGTGCAGAGATGACATCACCGCGGGCAGGGCCGATGGAACCGCGGTTCCTCAACGCCTGCCCCCCCACTGGAGAAGAGTTTTTCACGCCAAAGACCACGCAGTCTTGACCAGTATGTGACGATAGACTCTGTATCCAACCACAGGAGTGCTTCAATGTGCGGGATCGTCGGATATGTCGGTAAGAAGAACGCCTGCGGTATTCTGATCGAAGGTTTGAAACGCCTCGAATATCGCGGATACGACTCGGCGGGGATCTGCATAAACCACGGAGGGAAGCTCCACATCTCCAAGCACACAGGCCGCGTCATGCACCTCGAAGAAGAAGTGCTCGGCGATGAGAACATCGCGACCGGGACGACCGGTATCGCTCATACCCGCTGGGCCACTCACGGTGAACCGAACCAGACCAACGCCCACCCCCACACGGACGATTCCGGCCGAATCGCCCTGGTACACAACGGTGTAATCGAGAACTACCGGACGCTGAGGCAATTCCTGATCGATAAGGGACACACTTTCAAGAGCGAAACGGACACGGAGGTGCTGGTGCAGTTGATCGGGGAATTCTACCGTGACGGTTCCCGCAACCTCGAACAAGCGGTCCATCTCGCACTGCCGGAAGTCACCGGGACCTACGGTATCGCCGTCACCTCTTCCGACGAGCCCGACAAGATCGTCGCCGCCCGCAAGGGAAGCCCTCTGATCATCGGTGTCGGGGAGGATGAGTACGTCGTCGCATCCGACGCGGGGGCGATTATCGAGCATACCGCCAACGTGATCTATCTCAAAGACAACGAGATTGCCGTCATCACCTCTACCGGCCTGCGAACCGCAACAATCGACAACGTCCCGGTTACGAAGGAGATCCAGCAGATCGAATGGTCGCTCGATGAGATCGCTCTGGGCGGATTCGAGCACTTCATGCTCAAGGAGATTTTCGAGCAGGGCGAGGCGGTGCGAAACTCCATGAGAGGCCGCTTAGACCTGCGAGAGATGCGCGTACAACTGGGGGGTCTCGAGAGCGTACTAAGGGAGTTGCTGCGAACCCGCAAGATCGTCCTGATTGGGTGCGGGACCGCATGGCACGCGGGGTTGGTGGGAGAGTACCTCTTTGAGGATTTGGGGCGGATTCCGACGGAGGTCGAGTACTCCAGCGAGTTCCGCTACCGCAACCCGATAGTAGACGAAGGAACCACCGTCATCGCGATAAGTCAGTCCGGGGAGACGGCCGATACCCTCGCCGCCCTCCGCGAAGCGACCGACAAGGGTGCGCTGACTTTGGGTATCGTCAACGTTGTCGGATCGACCGTCGCGCGAAACACCGACGCCGGTGTCTACCTGCACGCCGGACCCGAGATCGGGGTGGCGTCCACCAAGGCCTTCACCTGCCAACTCGCCGTGCAAACGCTGATCGCCCTGCTGCTCGGTAGACGCAGATTCATGTCACAGAGCACGATGCAAGGTTACCTGGAAGCCCTTGCAGAGATCCCCGAGAAAATCGAGAGTATCCTCACCGAATCCGAGCGGATCAAGGACATCGCGAGCGGACTTATCGAGTTCGACAATTGGCTGTTCCTCGGGCGCGGTTACAATTACCCTGTCGCCCTGGAAGGTGCGCTCAAGTTGAAGGAAATTTCGTACATTCACGCCGAGGGCCTACCCGCCGCGGAGATGAAGCACGGACCCATCGCGCTGATCAACGAGAACATGCCCGTCGTCTTCCTCGCACCGCGGTGCAGTACGTACGCCAAGATCATCAGCAACATCGAGGAGGTCCGCGCCCGGAAGGGTCGCGTCATCGCCATCGCCACTCAAGGCGACGAGGAGATACGGAAGTACTGCGATCAGGTGATATACGTTCCCGACTGCCCCGTCCCGCTACAACCCATGCTCACGGTCGTCCCCCTGCAACTGCTCGCCTACCACGCCGCTCTCTTACGTGGGTGCAACGTCGACAAGCCCCGCAACCTCGCCAAAAGCGTCACGGTGGAGTAATGATCGCGATCATCGATTACGGGCTGGGGAATCTCAGGAGCGTCAAGTACGCCCTCGACAGGTTGGACCAACCCTGCGAACTCACTACCGACCCCGATCGCATCACTGAGGCGGACGGTGTGATTCTTCCCGGGGTCGGGGCCTTCGCGCACGCCATGGCGAAACTCCGCGAACTTTGCCTATTGGAACCCACGCGAGAGGCGGGGCTCTTCGGTAAACCCTTCCTCGGGATATGCCTGGGTTTGCAACTGCTCTTCACCACCAGCGAAGAGCACGGTACGCACGAGGGTCTGAACATCATCCCCGGGAAGGTTAAGCGTTTTCCGGAAGACCTTACGGTCCCGCAGATGGGGTGGAACGAGGTCCAACAGCGCGGCCGCTGCCCACTGTTCGAGGACATACAGGATCAGAGCTTCTTCTACTTCGCTCACTCGTACTACGTCGTTCCGGACAATTCCGCGGTAACCACCGGTAACACGGATTACGGTGTGAGGTACGCCTCGGTGGTTCAGAAGCAGATGGTGTTCGGGACGCAGTTTCACCCGGAGAAGTCGGGTAAAATCGGACTTCAGATGCTCAAGAATTTCTGCGCCCTGTGCGCCGGTTGATCGGATAAGGATAAATGCTCGCCAAGCGAATCATTCCATGCCTGGACGTCAAGGACGGCCGCGTAGTCAAAGGCCGGTCCTTCGAAAACCTGCGCGACGCGGGCGATCCCGTCGAGTGCGGTAGGCGATACAGCGAGGCCGGGGCCGACGAGCTGGTCTTTCTGGATATCACCGCCACTCTCGAGGCCCGGCAGACCATCCGCGATCTCGCCGCGCGCGTCGGAAGGGAAGTTTTCATCCCCTACACGATCGGTGGGGGGATCGTGAGTCTCGACGACATTCGCGCGCTGCTCCAGGCGGGGGCGGAAAAGATATCGATCAACACCGCGGCCGTCCAAAACAAGCATCTCATCACCGAGGGTTCAAGAGTATTCGGGAACCAGGCCGTCGTCGTCGCCGTCGACGCCAAGCGAACCGGCGAAGGCTGGGAGGTCTACGTCAGCGCCGCGACGAAACCCACGGGTATCGACGCACTCGAATGGGTCAAGGAGGTCGAGCAGCTCGGGGCGGGTGAGATACTCCTGACCTCCATCGACGCCGACGGGCATAAGGGGGGCTACGATTGCGAACTCACCTCCGCCGTCGCCGACGCCATCTCCATACCCGTGATCGCGTCAGGGGGGGCGGGCGGACCGGAGGATATCTATCGCGTGCTCACCGACGGCCGAGCCGACGCCGCCCTCGCAGCCTCCATCTTCCACTACGGGCAGTACAGCATAGCGAGCGTCAAAGACTACCTCCGCCAACGCGGCGTGCATGTCAGAAGCTGAGCCCCCGCGCAATCACCGCTCATCCACAATGCAGTTAGTGTCTCTGGTTTCGGCGGTTTCCAAGGAAGGTTGCGTGTGGGAGCGTGCCGGTTTCGTTCCCTGTGCTTTCGTTTCCGGTATCCCCGCCGATTCCTTCATCGTTTCAGCTAGGTGCAGGCTCCAATTCGCATAAAAACTATCGCCTATCAGCGATTCACCTGAGGGAGCGATAAGCTTCACCGGATGACCATTCACGTCAAGCACGTTGGTACCTTCAATCCTTATGGACTCCGGCACCAAGCCAAAACATATCCTATAGCGTCGGCGATCCCGTATATCCCATGATGACTTTGTCTGCATCATGCGATAACTGACACCGGGGATGTGCAAACCATACTTGTTTTCCTCGAGTACACTAGCCAGATCGCTATGTGTCAACTCATCCCAATCTTGAGGTAGACGTCCCCGGTGGGTTTCCGCAAAGGATATGAGTGCACCAGCAAGATATTTGCAGTCGTATATCTCGCGCACGAACTCCACTTGTTTTCGTGCCATTCGCAGCCATCGCACCGCACCGAAACTGATTGCTCCCACGAGGACGATCAGTCCCAGAATGAAAACCCTTTTCTTCTTCATACGGTATCCTAGGCCGTAGGGTGTGCCCCGATGCATCGGGGCACACCGGATGCCTCAAACGCATTTCCCAATACTACGGGCTACCGGTCACCTCCAAGCTGCGCTTGAAGGTGGCACCCGCTCACTCCCGGCGGGGCGGTAGCCCCGCCCTACCGATTACCAGCATACTGCTTACTAGATATACTCATTGAGCATATTTTCGAGCATTTCGACGCGGGCGGATTCGTTGGGGGCGGGGTTGCCCTTCTCGAACATGTACTTGCCCAGATCGGTGAGCGTGAGTTTCCCGGATTCGATATCGGCACCGAGCCCGCTGTCCCAAGACGCGTAGCGGTTCTTGACGAACTCGCTCAGGACACCGTCGCTGCGGATCGCCGAGGCGATCTTGAGCCCGCGGGCGAAGGCGTCCATGGCGCCTATGTGCGCGTGGAACAGGTCGATCGGCTCGAAGCTCTCGCGAGCGACGTGCGCGTCGAAGTTCAGCCCGCCCGTCGTGAACCCACCTCCCTTGAGGATCGTCAGCATCGCGAACGTCGTATCGTAGATGTCCGTCGGGAACTGATCGGTATCCCACCCGAGCAGTAAGTCCCCGCGGTTGGCGTCGACCGATCCGAGGATCCCGTTGGCGGTGGCGAATTCCAGCTCGTGGTGGAAGGTGTGTCCGGCGAGCGTGGCGTGGTTGGCCTCGATGTTGAGCTTGAAGTCGCCCGCGAGATCGTACTTCTGGAGGAAGGCGAAGCAGGCGGCGGAGTCGGAATCGTACTGGTGCTTGGTGGGCTCCTTCGGTTTCGGCTCGATGTAGAACTGGCCGGCGAATCCGATCTGCTTCTTGTAATCGACGGCGAGGTGGAGAAGCTTGGCGAGGTGGTCGAGCTCGCGGCCCATATCAGTGTTGAGG
>SDBT01005049.1_pt1 | contig 22264 bp, 34 predicted proteins | sample 2277101 | NCBI WGS metagenome assembly SDBT01 (sample SAMN10404973, study PRJNA504765) | marine sediment metagenome | isolation source: marine sediment core GS10_PC15, 103 cmbsf | place: Arctic Ocean: Southern Knipovich Ridge | collected 2010 | reverse complement strand
TCTTTATTGAGTTATCAAATGAATATTTTAATAATATAACTTAATGGAGAGTTAATTGCCACTAGTAAAAAATTTCATTGAGCAAGGAATCAAGCTAATGCAGATAAATGAGTATCTTCGTTCCGAGTTAGTTCGTGCTGGTTTTGCAGGTATCGATCTCCAGCGAACTCCACTTGGAGTAAGAATCACATTGAAAACTTCCCGTCCAGGTTTAGTAATTGGTAATTATTTTTATCGCTTCGATAAAATAGCCTAAAGGCGGAAAGAGAATTCAAGAGATAACAGATGTGCTTCAAGAAAAATTTGGGCTAGAAAATCAAAAAAAGTTTTTTTTTTTGAGCTAATTGCCCCAAATTGAGGTCGAAGAGGTCGCAGAACCAGATTTAGATGCCCAAATAATGGCAGAAAGATTGGCATATAGTCTTGATAGAGGTAGACATTATAGGAGAGCAGGTTATTACATTCTTAGAAAAGTAATGGACGCTGGTGCGAGAGGAGTAGAAATTATTGTTTCGGGAAAAGTTACCTCACAACGTGCTAGAACGCAGATATTCCGTGCGGGTACAATGTCTAAATCGGGACAACCCGCTCAAGAGGGTGTAGATAAAGGTGTAGCGATATGTATTCAAAAATCGGGCGTACTAGGCATAATTTGTAAAATTATGAGAGCTGATACAAAATTGGGAGATGGTGTTACAATAAAAGAAGACCTCTTGATTAAAGCTCAAGCAGAAATAGAAGCAGAATTAGCAAAAACAAGAGCGGAATATGTGATTGAAGAAGTAGAAGGAACTTTAAGTGAGGATGATAAAAAACTAATTGATGAAGTAGACGAAGAGGATGTCTCAGAAATCTCTGCTGTTCCTGATATTGAAGTAAAAGATATAGATTCAGAAAAAGAATAATTATAAGAAGAATATAACGTGGATTATTATGAATATTTTAACTGCTGAAAAAGTTCGAGAAATGGATAAAAGAGAAAGAGAGACAACTTTAATCGGTTTAAGGGAAGAATTAATGTTACTTTACTCAATGCAAACTGGTGGAGGTTTAGCAGATAATCCTGGTAAAGCAAAATTAATACGAAAGCAAATTGCAAGAATACTAACGGTAATAAATGAAGAAAAGAGATGATTAATCCCAAATATTTAATTTATCATGATTTAATTGGAATTCATGGTTATGCTAAACCGATATTTAGAGGTAGTATGAAGAGTTTTTCAGATATAGGTATTATAATTAATGAAACAAGAAATATGTTAATTACAGAGAAGGATAATAAAATCAGGAAATACATTAAAAAAGATTATATCTTTAGGCTAAAACTACCAAATTACAAGGATGGTATTGATAATTATTATTTAGAAGTTCACGGTAATAAGATTGTTGGATTACCGGTAAATAGATTAAGGAGTTTAAAAAAGAAAAGATGGTTTAAAAGATGAGTAGAAATATTGGTATCCCTGGTATTACACCTCCAAAGGCAAAAACCGAGGATTGTAATGACCAATCTTGCCCCTATCATGGAAATACACGCATAAGAGGCAAAATTACTCAAGGGATAGTTACGAATAAAAAATCGAAAAATACTATAATAATCAGACGTGATTATGTTCAATTTATTAAAAAATATCAAAGATATGAGCGTCGTAATGCACGACTAGCATGTCATTTACCAGAATGTTTAATACAAGAAATCGAACTTGGAGATTTAGTAAAAGTAGGAGAATCTCGTAAAATTTCTAAAACTAAAGCATTTATCGTTTTAGGAAAAATTTTGAGAGGGTCATCATAAATGGGAACAAAAATTTTTATAAAAAAAAAAAAAAAAAAAGTGAGAATAAACAATGGGTACTAGAAGAAAGATGGGGAGAAAGACATATTCAAAACCCCGAACAAGTTATGGTGTACAAAACGGATCGCGCATTGTAATTGCTGATAATTCAGGAGCTAAAATAGCTCAGATTATTAATGTAGATGGAGCTAAAACAAGGCTGAGAAGGTTACCTAAAGCGTCTGTTGGGAGCGTTTGTACAGTCACAATTAAAAAAGGAAAGCCGGAATTACGAGGGAATATTGTTAAAGCAGTAATAGTTAGGCAAAAAATGATATATCGAAGATTAGATGGAACGAGATTGTGTTTTGAAGATAATGCTGGAGTATTAATAACTCCGGAAGGAGACCCTAAAGGAACTGAACCACTAGCAGATTTCCTGCAGTACAGTAAATCCGGGGTCCAATCGCAAGAGAAGCAGCAGAAATGTTTCCTCGATTAGCGTCAATTTCATCTTTAATTATATAACGAGAGGGATCAAAATGAAAATTAAATCAACTCAACCAAAAAAGCAAAGGAAAGCTTTATTTAATTATAAAAACCACCAGCGTTCTAAATTATTTACTGTACGAGTTGCTGATTTTCTTCGGGATGAGTATGGGATAAAAAAGATGCCTGTTAGAGTCGGGGACGCTGTAAGGATCACGCGCGGTGAATTTAAGGACTTTGAAGGAACAATTTTAGAGGTTACAAAAGATTTAAAGTGTAAAATAAAGGAAGCCCAATTCGAGAAAACCGACGGAACCCAGTTTCATCCTTCAATTCATATTTCAAATTTAGTAATAACTAAGTTTCTAAAAGAGAAAAAAATGGATCCTTGGCGAGCAGCTATGATAGAAAGAAAAGCGTTATATGGATATCGTGAAGAATTAACTGGACCAAAGAAAGGAAAAGAGGTAGAAAAATAAATTATGACAAGACATGGTGGTCAAAAAGTATTAAAAAGGCTTAATACGCCTTCACATTTGCAAATTAAGAGAAAACACGGAAAATTTTTTATTAAAGCATCCCCAGGACCTCATCCAAATAGGTATTGTTTACCTCTTCTTCATATCTTACGGGACCTCCTTAAAATTGTTGATACTAATAGAGAAGCAAAAAAATTAATAGGATTAGGTTATATAAAAGTTGACGGGAAAATTGTGAGAAATAAATCATTTCCTGTTGGTTTAATGGATGTTATTTCTATAGAACAACTAAATAAGCGTTACAGAATACTTCCAGATTCTCATCATGGGTTAATACTTAATGAAATTTCTGAAGAAGCGAGTCATTATAAATTATGTAGGATAAATAATAAGACAACTGTTAAAGGGGGTCACATTCAATTGAATCTACATGATGGGAAAAATATTATAATTAGAGTTCAAGATCCTAAAAATCCAAAAGAGGATGTTTATAAGAGGATGGATGTCCTCAAAATTACAATTCCTGAACAGGAAATCAATAAATTAATCAAATTTAAAGAAGATAATTTAGCAATTATCATGTCTGGTAAAAATATCGGACAAGTTGGAAAAATTATTAGCATTTTAAAGCGATTTGGTCCAAAAGCAAGTACTGTATCTATTCAGCATAATGGAAGTCACACAGAAACTTTATATGATTACACATTTGTTATTGGAGAAGAAAATTCTGAAATAAATCTACCATAAATTGAGATATTAAAAAATTATTAAAGAAATACTAATAAGTGGAAAAACAATGTCAACCAAGGCTAAAAAAAAATCAATGGATGCCCTTTCAAAAGAGTTCAATGAAAAATGGAAAAACCCAATGAAAAAACCTTTTTTAGAAAAAATAGTATTAAATATTGGTGTTGGTATGGGAGGCGAAGAATTAGAAAAAGCCGTAACTGTGTTAGAAACAATAACAAACAAGAAGGCAGTCAAAACCTTGTCAAAGACAAATGTAAAAGAATTTAATTTGAGACAAGGTCGTCCGATCGGTACAAAAGTAACTGTTCGAAGGCAAGAAGCTGAAAAACTGCTTAAAAGGCTATTAATAGTAAATAGTAATAAGATATTAAGAAAAAGTTTTGATAATTATGGGAATTTTGGCTTTGGAATAACAGAACATATTACAATACCTGGTATTGAATATGATAATGCAATAGGAATATGGGGTTTAGATTGTGTTGGAAGAGTTGTCAGACCAGGAATGAGAGTGAAAATTAGAAGAAAAAGTAGATCCAAAATTCCAGCACATCATTATGTACCCCGTGAAGAAACTCAATATTTTTTAAAGCAAAAATTTGGAGTTGATATTGTACAAAAATTAGAGTTAGATTATATTTAATTATAAGAAGGTGAAAATAAAATTCCACAGGGTAAACGTTATGGTAAAGGACAGAGAGAATGTAGAAGATGTCACACGCACCGAGGTATAATTCGACGTTATGGATTATACATTTGTCGCAGATGCTTCTATGAAATAGGAAAAGATATTGGATTTAAAAGATATGAATAAATAAGAAAAATATTAAACCGTGAAGATTTATGGTAAATACTTTAGCAGATGCATGTTGCGCTCTTAAAAATGCTGAAAGAGCACGTAAAAAGGAGGTAGTTATCTGTCCAGCATCAAAAGTCTTGCAACACGTATTAAGAATATTCCAAAGACAGGCTTATATTGGAGAATTTGAGAGATATGATGATGGACGGCAAGGAAAATTTAAAATTGCTTTACTGGGGAAAATTAATGAATGTAGTGGATTAATGAGATTGAATTACAAAGTGACTCAATACGATATGCTAGAAAGAAACTTATTACCTGCACCTGGATTAGGTATAATTATTTTAACTACAAATCAAGGAATAATGACGATGAAAGAAGCAGAAGAGGAGAAGATAGGTGGACATGCTCTTTGCTACATTTATTAAATCAATATGAGATGTAAATAAAATGGTAAAAATAGCATTTTTTAAAGAAGAATTAGAAATTCCTGAAGGTGTTGAAGTCACATTAGAAGGAGGCCATCATATTAAAGTTAAAGGAGCTGAAGGTATTGTAACAAAAGACTTTAGCCATATGAGAGGCATTAAGGTTTCTATTAATAATAAAAAAATTATCTTTTCTACAAACTTTCCAAAAAGTGGAACTCTTGCTTTAATAAAAACCGTAGTAAGTATTATAAACAATTTAATAATTGGTGTTCAAACTAATTATAAATACGTTTCAAAAATCTGTTATTCTCATTTCCCTTGTAGTGTAAAAGTTGATGAGAAAAACCATATGTTATTTGTTGAAAATTTTTTGGGGGAAAGAGCTCCTAGAAAATCAAGATATCCCAGCGAAGTAAAGGTTGAATTACAAGGAGAGGATGTTTATTTTATCGGTCCCGATAAAGAAGCACTAGGTCAAGCAGCAGCTAATATTAAGAGATCCTGCCGTATTCGGAAAAAAGACCCTCGTGTTTTTCAAGACGGGGTTTATCTTTACAAGAAAATGAGTGGAGAGGAAATTACCTGGGAAATACATTAAAATAGGGTGTTAAACATGGTACAAGATAAAAGATTGATGAAACTTAGGAAAAAAATGAATAAAAAAAGACCTTCTTTTAGAAGAGTTGAATCATGGAGGTATAAGAGGGTTAAGGATCCCTGGAGGAAAGCAAGAGGAATTGATTCAAAAACTCGACAGAAGAAAAAGTCTGGTGTTAAGTCACCGGGTATTGGCTATAGAGGTCCAAAAAAAGTTAGAGGTTTACATCCCTCTGGATATGAAGAAGTTAGAGTCACTACAATAAATGACATATTAAATTTAAATAATAAAAAACATGCCCTTAAAATTTCAGGAAAATTAGGTGCTAAAAAGCGAGTCGCTCTTATTGATTACAGTCTTAAAAGAGGTTTTAAAATCTTGAACCTTGGAGTCTCTCAAAAAGAAATAGAAGGTTTAGAAGCAATGGTTGACGCACCCATTCCTGACTTAGAAAGCGAAGAACTAATTGATGTTGATGATTTAGAAGATTCCATTGATATAGAGGACTTAGATTAACTATTAAAGGAGAAAATAAAAGTGAATTTAAAACCGCAAAAAAGAATGGCTGCAGATATTCTCAAATGTGGAGAAAACCGAGTCTACTTTGATCCATACCTTGAAGAAGATATATCCCTAGCGATTACACGTGAAGATATTCGTAATTTGATAAAGCAAGGAGCAATCAAGAAAAAATATAAAAAAGGGATTTCAAAATACCGTAAGAATTTACAGCACGAAAGGAAGAAAAAAGGGAGAGGAAGGGGATTAGGTAAAAGAAAAGGTACAAAATATGCCAGGACTCCAAAAAAGAGGGCTTGGATTAGAAGAATCAGACCACTTAGGCGAGAATTAAAGAAATTGAGAGATAGAAAATTAATTACGACAGCAAATTATAGAAAATTGTATAGGAATGCAAAAGGTGGGATGTTTACAAGCGTTGCTCAATTAAATCGATACATTAATGAAAAGGAATTAATAAAAAGAGGTAAAGGTCGTTAAAAATGGCAAAGGGTCCAAGATATCGCATACAATTCAGACGACGTTTTGAGGGTAAAACAGATTATCATAAACGGTTAAAATTATTAAAATCAAGAAAGTTAAGAGTCGTAATTAGAGCTTCAAATAACCATATTAGAGTTCAAATTGTTAAATCCGAATTAGGTGGAGATAAAACCCTAGTCTCTGCTTTTTCTAAAGAATTAACTTTAAAATACAAATGGATTGCTAATACAGGAAATATCCCCGCAGCTTATCTAACAGGGTTTTTAGCTGGAATAAAATCAAAAAAACTTAACATCCAAGAAGCTGTTTTTGATTTAGGTATCTTTATCCATAGAAATCGAGTACTAGCTGCTTGTAAAGGGATTATTGACTCTGGTCCGAAAATTCCTTATCGAGAGGAATTTTTTCCAGAAGATCTAGAAGAAAGAATTAAAGGTTTGCATATTGAAAACTATGCCAAGGTACTGAAAGCAAACGAACCGGAAAAATATGATCAAATATTTTCTGGTTACCTAAACAATCAAAAAGTTGATCCAGTGAAAATTAGTCAATTGTTTAAAGAATCATTAAAATTGATTGAAAATAGCGTATAAAAGAGTGAAATTAAATGAGTCGTTTGAGAAATATGGATGAAGAATGGGTCCCCAAGACTAAACTTGGAGAGCTAGTTAAACAAGGATTAATAACACTGGAGAAAATCTTCCAAAATAATCTTGTAGTAAAAGAGAAAGAAATTATTAATATTCTCTTGCCACTAATCTATATAGTAAAAAGAAGAAGAAATTATTAAAAAAGTTTAGAAGGTCTAAACATTAAGATTAATCTTAAGAACGAATGCTCTTCATAGAATGTCTGAATTCTCGAGTAAATTTTCTCATGTGGCATCCTCATCTAAATTTGAATTTATCAATGATCTATTGCAACAAAATAAAATTCTGACTGTAAATACTCGTGGAGTGACCAATAAGGCGAATAAGGACTTTAAATTTGGCAATGATGTAATAGCAGCGATATCACAGATAGTAGAATCTGCTCAGAATAAACATTTTACATCAGTTTCTTATCTTCATGGTTCTCCAGGACATGAACAAGTACTCCCTAAAATTCTCAACGAAATGTCAGAAGCTGTAGGAATAGAAGTTTTATTGTATAGAAGGAATCCAAATATAGGAGGGGATAAATACTTAACTGGGCATGTAGATGTAATTTTAATTATCGGAGATATTGTTCTTATTGTTGACTACAAACCTGATATGACACCAGGTTTTTCTACTACGAGAATATACGATAACTTTGCAAGATCTTTCCCTCAAGTAGCTTCCTATGCTTTAACGGCCAAGGACCAACTCAAATTGCAGAATAAAAAAATATATAGCGTTACTTTCAATAAAGATGCCGCATGGGTCTATGAACCGGAATTTATGCTTAAAGAAATGAACGATTTTATGTTAGCAAACGCCCAGAACCCCGACCTACCTTGGAACGATTATTTTGACTTAAGATAGTATAATACAAAAAACTTTTTTTTCATTCTTTTTATTTATTTCAGAATCGCAAGGTAAGTTTCTCTATTATCATCTAATTCGTAGATCCTTGAGGCAAACTTTAGCTGGGACAATTTGTTATGAATTTTATATTCCGGTACTTCAAAAGCATGTCTTAAGGTTTTAAAGTCTGTGTTTTGGCCCTTTATGGTACGTTCTTTTATAAAGTTGTAGACCTTTTCTTCAAATTTTCTTTCAAGGCTTTTAATTTCCGGAGTAAGTTTCAATGGATTACCTTTCAAAACTATTTGATTAATATATTCCAAATCATAAAACGTCTCAGGTAATGATTCTAATCCTGTGTTTATAATAACTAACTTATCTAACATTTTAAGATTTCCAATACATGAAGGAAGTGATTTTAAGGATACATTTCTTATTTCTAACCATGATAAATCTTTTAACTTGCATATTGTATCAAGAACTCTTTCAAATGATGTATAAACGCGGGTCTTTTCCCTTATTAGAAGGTGTACTAAATTTGGAAAATTATCAAATGCGTCAGGAATAGTGGCATGACCCAATGTAAAAATTTTTAAAACTTTCAACGGTTCTATTCTTACGCTAAATACAATTTTTTTTTCCTCTGTACCAATTAATATTTGCAACGTCTCTAATTTTTTAAAATCCTTCACGACCTCTGGGATACTATTAAAAGAGTTATTAAGAACTAATTCGAGGTCATGTACGTGTCCATTTTTTACTGTGAATAATAGATGGTAATCATGATCTTCATGGCGAAATTCATCATTATCGAATGATGTTATTAACTTATATTTTTGTTTTGTCAATCTTTTAATCTCCAAAATCGCATTCGCTTCTTCTGGAACCAGAACTCCATTTATTATTTCGTCGTGATTCAAATTGGATACATACCCTTCGTTAAAGAGAAATTTTTGGACCCAATACGAGCCAAATTTCAATCTTTTGGCTATCTCTTCCTTAAAGACTTTCTTGGCAATTGGATCTCCTACTTCCGTCAGTTTTTTTAACAACGGAAAGGCTAAATTCGAATGGATCAATCGTGTGTCATATCTGTTCTCAAACCAAACTTGTAAATTTGAACAGTGTACCCAAAAGCGCGTGTCTTCGGATATTTCAATTATTTGAGGGTCACTTTCCGTTTCTAAAAATTGGTCTTTGGCTTCAATTAGCTCATCAATTGAGTCTAACTCGAGTAAGTCTTCTAATTTATCTACTTTTTGCTGTACCAAAACGGATTTACATTGATTGAATAACTCATCATTCACATAGATATTTGTTATTCCTTCCTCAAGTTTCAATGTAATAAACGGATTTACCTTAAATTCAAGCATTTGGTTCAATAAATATAAGGTAAAACACCCATTTAAACTTAAAGTCTGTCTACGATTCTAAATAAAAAAATTAAAATTCTATAAAATATTTATTTTCTAAAGTAATATTGAAATACTGTAGTTCCCTATAATTTTGTGTTAAAATCGAGGTTGCCTAAAAAATGAGCCGTTCGAGAAATATGGATGAAGATTGGACTCCCAAGACTAAGCTAGGAGAGCTAGTTAAACAAGGTTTAATAACTCTTGAAAAGATCTTCCAAAATAATTTAGTGGTTAAGGAAAAGGAGATAATTAATATTTTGCTCCCACAGCTTAATGAGTCGGTCGTCAAAATTTCCATGGTACAGTTAATGACTGCCAGCGGACAACGTTCTAAATTCAAAGCAGTTGTGTTAGTAGGATCAGATGGATTTATCGGAACGGCTTCATGTAAGGCTAGAGAGGTAGGACCAGCAATAAGAAAAGGAATCGATAGAGCAAAACTCGCAGTTGTACCTATCCTTAGAGGTTGTGGTAGTAAGGAATGTGGTTGTGGAGGAATTCATAGTATTCCATTCAAAACTAGCGGAAAATGTGGTTCAGTAAGAATTCAGTTAATCCCTGCACCTCTGGGAGTAGGTTTAGCATGTGCAGATAAAGTTAAACAGGTATTAAGATTATGTGGGATAGAAGATATCTGGAGTAAGACATTTGGTGATACGAGAACTAGTGAAAATCTAGTTAAGGCAACCGTTAATGCGTTAAAGAACGCTCATAAATTTAACTTTAATATATAAATAAAAGTGGTGCAAAAATGGCTATGGCAAAAAAGAAATCTAAATTAAAGCAAATTGGTTTTACTCCTAAATTATTTTTCGCAGTACGCATTAGAGGTGCTCCAGGTATGAGAGGCAAAATTCGCGATACGCTAGAAATGCTTCGAATGCATAGAGTCAATCACGGTGTGCTTATCTGGGGTAATCCTTCATATAAAGGGATGTTAATAAAGTGTAAAGATTATATTGCTTTTGGAGAGATTGATGAAAAAGCGTTAATTAGACTTTTGCGAGTAAGAGGGAGAGTGGAAGGAAACGAACATCTTACAGAAGATCATATTAAGAATTTAACCAATTTCAAAAGTTTTAGAGAATTAGCTAAAGCCTTACTAAATGGGGAAATTCAATATCGAGAGAATTTTATATTTAAAATTAAACCGGTATTTCGCTTACACCCTCCCAGGAAAGGCCATAAAGGATCGATAAAAAAACATTTCCATGAAGGAGGATCTCTTGGTGATGTTGGTATCTATATTAATGTTTTAATCAACAAAATGATTTAATAAAGGTGGAATGTCATTACAAGAAGGTTTCGAAGAAAAATATTAACAAATAGAGGAACCCGTACTGTTGGATACGGAAAAGTAGGACAGCATAGAAAAGGCGGACAAAGAGCGGGGAAAGGTAAAACTACGCAGTGGAAGAAAAGCAAGAAAAGCTATTATTTAAAACAAAAAGAACTTGGCTTTCCAGATCCAGACTGGGATTTTGGAAAGAAAGGATTTATAAGACCTCAAGATCTTAGAAGAATTTATCAAGTTAATACGATTAATGTTAAAGATTTGGATCAAAAGATCGACAATCTCGTTCTTGATAAAAAGGCTTCAAAATCAGGAAACTCCTACACTATTAATTTGAATGAAATTAATATACAAAAACTGTTAGGAAAAGGAAAAATTGATAAATTAATTAATATCACTGTAAATAAAGCTTCCCAAAAGGCAATCGAGAAAATTAAAGAAGCTGGTGGAAAGATTACTTTACCATCTCAAGCAGAATAAATGTTTATAATTTTCATAAAAAATTTCTTATCTTCTTTATTCTAGATAACATATAACACAAGGGTTCGCAAGATGGCAATAGAAGACGACTTATTTGAAGATGATTTAGAGGAGAATCATCCTGATGAGGAAAAAAGGAAAAAGTGGTTATTAATCTGTATTATTATTTTATTAGTTATGACGTTACCTTCTACATTAGCCTTTTTAGCTATTTTTTAATAACCCAAATTTTAATAAAGCATCTTATTAATTAAAGGGATTAACCCTGGTAGAATAAAGATAAATCCAAGTGTATTTCCGATTATGTGAATAATAGTAAATATTATACCAGATAAAAAATAAGGTAAAAATTCATTTATTGTTCCAAATATTGATAATACGCTGGTTAACGACGAAAATATTTGAAAAAATATCGTAATTAATGCTCCTAAAAAGCCAAATATGACCATTACAGGGAAAATAAATAGATCCCCATCCTTTTTGTAAAAATCTTTCTTTCTAAAATAATTACTTAATAATCCTCCCCATAGACCTGTTAAGCTATAGTGAAATAATTGAAAAGCTAAAAGTGGTAGTGGTGAAGGGCCAAAAGGATTGAAAAAACAAAAAATGAATGAACTAAAAAACCCTATCACCATTCCGTCTCTTTTACCTAATATAAAACCAGATAAAAATATCATTAGAGTAAACAATTCAATATTAGGAATGATTGCTAACAAATAACCTACGACTACAGATAACGCTGTAAAAGTACTTATTAGAGCTATTCGAAAAGATTTTCTTTCAAGCCATGCTAAATCATTTTCTTTTTCAGTACCTAAATCTTCTGTTTCAATTGATTTTTTTACTTCCTTTATAGCTTGCGTTTTCAACTTCTTCTATTATTGTCAATCATTAAATTTAAGATCTACATATTAAAAATAATATGCAAAGATTCTTAAAAATTTATAGGATAATTTACCCAGTGACATATCTGTCAAAAATTTTTTGCTTCAAAGAAGTCTTTAAGATTCAGCATATCTGATTCTATTGATTTGGGTGCCTTATAATATACATCATTTGGAAAATTATTAAGAGAAAACTCTGCTAATCGAAAAAGAATTCTATTAAGAGCTTTCCCTTTTTGTGTTAAACTATATTTAATTTTTACAGGAGTAGTTGAGATTACAGTTTTCTTGATTAAATCCTATGTATTACCAGACAAAAATTCGGAAACTCTTCGGAACCTCCTTTGACAAAGCGAAACAAATACACGCTAATCACTTATTAAGCTTTTATCAATAATTTTTTTAAATTATTTCTTCTAAATTACCTTGATAAAATAAAATCCTACAACAAAAAGTTAAAGTCTCCTAAGTGTTAAATAAACATGCTACTATTTTTATAATAGCCTATATTATTTTAAGATATTTGATATAATTATGACAAGAGCTAGTGTTGAAATTTTAGATGATGATGAAGAAGCTGACATCGCATCATTTATGTTAAACGCTTGCGGATTAGAATCCCAAGATTTCTATTTCAATGAGAGAATTCTTACTAAGGAAAATTTTGAAAAAAATTATAATGCCTTAGAGAAGATGCTGGAAGGGCGTAGCTTTAGGAGGGCTCCATATTTTGTGATTGGGTATTTTGCACTATTAACAGGAGCGAAGATATCCAAAACCCTACGACAAGACATACTGGAAGCAGCAGATTGGAAACACGAAGAAGGATACTGGGAAGATGTAGGATTTGCCCTCAAAAGAAGTATATTTCTTGAGGATTTCCAAAAAAAAATCCAAATCCACAAAGTAGGACAGAAATTACATACTGCAAGCTTCAAATATTCGGAAAAAGATTTTATAGATTCAAAAGTGGTTATTGGGATTGATCAATTTCGGGATTATTGTGATTACGGGAAAATTCAAGAGGTAAAACATGTAAACTTGGATAGGTGGGCTTTAAAGTCTATTCCCCAAGAAATCTTTGACCTAAAACACCTTAAATCCTTGAGCTTAGAACACAACCAAATAACAGAGATCCCAGCTGAAATTTCAAATTTAAATAGCTTAAAATCTCTTTTTTTAGATTACAATCATCTAACAATCCTTCCTGAGTCTATTGGAAAACTTTCATTACTGAAAGAATTCAGTATAACTAATAATGATATTGCAAATTTACCAAAATCAATCAAGAACTTGAGAAATCTAAAGCACATATATGTAGGGGGGACAGAAGTGAGAGTAGTTCCAAACTTCCTTAAGAATGCAAAATATGATGATTTTAATCAGACAATTTACCTCTAAAAATTTTTGTTATAAAATTAATTATTCGTTCAAATGGTAAAAAATAATGGAAAACATTATTCTCATTAAAGAAGAAATAGAATGTGATAATCCTACTGCTTTTAAAATGTTTACCGTTAATAAATTTTTAGAAAGTTGGTTAACAAATGAAGCTGATGTTGATCCAAAGGTTAGAGGTAAATATGAACTTTTTTGGGATCCCACGAACAAAGAATTCAATAGTACCATTGGCTGCAAAATTACAGGAATCGAAAAAAATAAATTTATTTCTTTTGATTGGAAGGGACCAGTTGAATTTAGTTCTTCTATGAATATTGCTGATCCTTTAACACATGTCATTATATTTATTTCTCAAAAAGATAATGACTCAAATAAGACAATTATTCATTTATTCCATACAGGCTGGAAAAATGGTCCAGAGTGGGATAAAGCTCGTAACTATTTTGAGAATGCTTGGAAAAATGCTCTACAGGATTTGAAAGATAAAATCGCGAATAAAACGTTACCTTAATATGAAAAACAACAACATTTTTTATTAGTTTTGTAATCTCAAGTTCCTTTAGAAAAACTAATTCGAAAAATAATAGTTTTTTAACTTTGCAATGCGGCACAATCGCAGCGGCAAGAGTTGCGCACTATAAACTCTAATCTCTTTACTTTGTTTTTTACAAATTTTAAGAGTTCCTTGAGTTTTTTCATTTTAGAATCTTTCCTTGTTTCTTTTTTTGTTTCAATTTTTGTCTTATAACTTTATAGGATACTCAAAATTATAAATTATTTTAATTATATGAGTGCTGAATATTTCAGGATATTGATATATTCTAAATTATTAAATAATATATCGGCATTTCAGAAAACGACAAAATAACTATTATTATACTATTAGGATTTGGAGCAAATAGATTTATGTTGATCTTAAGGTTTATCTCTGAATTTTAGATGAAATATTTATGCCAATTGAATTCCATAATATCCTATTTCAAATTCTTAAAATAAATATTAACCTTTTAAAAATGCTCTACAGGATTTGAAAGATAATATCACTTCCTTAATACTAAAAACAACTTTTTTATTTTTTTTACAATCAGAATTTCTTTTAGAAAAACTAATTCAAAAAATAATACCTCGGGATGTAATTCCATACCTTTAAATATTAGGGCTAATTTTCTTCTATAGGAAACTTATCCTATAACCCAAAATATTGAATAAACTATGAAAAAAAAAGTGTTTTTTGCAGTTTTATCATTTTTACTATTTCAATTAATGTTCTCCCCTTTTCTTTTATCTATTAAAGCCGAAGGAGAGATTCCAAATAATTATAATCAAAATTTAGATTTAGATGAGGTTTATATCTATAAAATTACGGCATTTAATACGTCTGAACATCTTGAATGGGCAGATTTAGATTGGACAGCACCTTCGAAAGGATTTGCTAATACTACACCAGGTGGTCAAATCAAAGTTAATTTTACAGGTTTTTATGAAAAAAATCCCAATGATTTCTTTAATATTTTTGAAAATCCGATACCTTACATGGATATTGAGTTTGTTGTTAATCGATCAGGTATCTTAACTTCAAATACCACATTTTATAATGTTTCTGATGGAGAAACTGCTCAGAATTTACTCCTCGGTTATAATAAATTTAAATCTGGTTTCTTAATTCCTATTAATAGTTTCAGTAATTTAACACAACAAGCATTTGCCCAAGATGAACCCCCCTTTATGAACGCAACTGTAATAGTTCAGGAGACCTCAACGACCATTTCAATTGAATTCAAGCAGAAAACTTTCTCCCAACAAAAAACAATTTGCATCTATGATAAGGTTACGGGGTTATTAACATATACTAATACTACATTTATCAATTATTTCTTGGAGATGAGATTAATTAATCTACCAAGTCTGGAATCTGGATCCCTGTCTATTCCATCATTTCAAGTATCAATAATATTGGTTTCATTAAGCATATTATCAATCATTACTTATCGTTCTATCAATAACAATCTAAAAAAAAATAGAATTGAACTCAATTAATTTCTATTATTTAGTAACGTAATAACGTAAAAAATGAAGAGAAAGAACAAGGTTATCTCTCTTGGATTACTTGGTATCACTTGTTTTACTTCCTTATTCGTATTTAGTATTATTTTCCTTCCTAGTCTGCAAGCCTCAATCAATTCAAGTAATGATGATGGAAGGACACTACAAGAAGAAGTTTCAAATATTACAATTATCATAGATTATTCAGGGGTAAAAGATAATGAAATATATTCGAATATTACTTTGACTAATTATAACACGACAGTATATGATGCAATACTTAAGTGCAGCGAAATAAAAGTTCAGGATTACGGTTGGGCAATATATGTGAAAGAAATTAATGGAATAGGTACCGGTTGGACCTATACTGTAAATGAAGACCCCCTTCCCAATGTTCCTGTTGATTATTTCTACCTAATGGATAATGATACTGTAAAATGGACCCACATTCTTTAAAAAGAATTACACAGAATTTAGTATGACACTTCTTTAGTTAAGATTTTTTTTAAAACAGGTTCCATTTCCCTGAAGGCTTTTCTGATTTTGTGGAAATAATACCCTAACTTGTAACTTTTGCTACAATTAGTAAAAAGCATGAAATTATTTTCCTTTGATCCTACTAAAATGATTGTGTATCCTTTCGTTCCACTAATAACAATATCTCTCAATTCCCCTTGATCTAACCCCTGACTAATTTTTTCTCCTAATGAAATTAAAGTTGCTGGACTTGCGCTATAAATATCCCAAACAACATCAGCGGTTTCAGAACTCGCAATTCTTAATCCTGTTTTTGAAACAACAGCAGTTCCTTCCAAATCTGTTGAGGCTTCCAATCTTTCTAAACTACGCATTAGTTCATCTAAAATCTCTTGACTTATATCAATTTCGGAGTCCTTTACTTTTTCCAATTTAAACACCTCTGTTAATATAATAATAATTATGAGAATTTAAATGTTTTTTAGATGAAAACTTCTTAATTCCTTAAGATAAACGGAATCCCCTTTTTTTAACATCGATTTTTCATTCTTAATTCCAACTATTACAGCTCCTTTAGTCCCAAACGTATTTAAGACTTTAGTAAAAGGAGGTTCTAATTTTTTTCCTATTATTTTCTTTGCCCCTATAACACTTTGGGCTAAACCTGTACAGATAATGCCTTGGGTATGGTCAAGATTCTTAATTGTTCCTCTCTTTATCTTAAATTTATAAAATAATGGTGCTAATTTATGAATCTCTACGAGTTCTGCTGCTCCCAATATTCTTAATGTAGTAGGAGGTAAATCTAATCGACTTAGCAGCATTAATGATTTCTCTTTTCTAATCAAAATATTTTCTTTAAATATTATTATTGCCTTGAATCCTTTTTCTTTATTTGTTATTGTTGTTTGAACTTTTTTTCCATCCAACTCATAGTAGGGGTAGATAAATCCATTTGTAGTTAACATACCTAAAGTAATATGAATTTGAGTACCAAAATTGGTCCGAGGTTTAAATAAAATATTATTATTCACGGTAACGTCAATAATCGTGCAAATCCTAAAGGCATCTGGGTTGTTTGTTGCATAACAACCTCGATAAACTTTGTTCAAGTCCAGACTTTTTATATTTATTCCAACTCGATCCCCAGCTTTAGCAGAATTTACATTTTGATGGAAAATTTGTAAATTCTTTACCCGTCCTGAAGTTTTTAATGGTAAAATTATTAAATTTTGATTCGTTTTTAATGTGCCCCTTAATATTGTACCAGTTAGTACTGCTCCCATTCCTTTGATCGGAAAATGATGATCAATGGGAATGATAATATCACCCTCAGTTTCCCTATTAATTTCTAAGGAATTGATTATTTCTAATATTCCCTCTTTTAACTCTTCAAAACCTAATTTTTCCTTTGCTGATACCGGAAAAATAGGTATATGAAAACCATAAGAAGTAGATTCAAAAAATTCTCTCGTTTTTTCTATTTCACGCTCAATATTACTAGTAAAAAGATCAATTTTGTTAAGAATAACAAGAATTTTATTAATGTTAAGTGATTCCAACATAATTAAATGTTCTCCAGTTTGTATTTGAGGGCCTTTATTAATATCAATTATTAATAAAGCATAATCAATAATTTCTACTGAAGAAGCACTAATTCTTATCAAATCAGCATGACCCGGACCATCTACTAATGTTACAAGATATTTATCAATAGTAAAACTAGTAAAACCTAAATCTATTGTAATCCCTCTTTCCTTACTTTGTGGGTGTGCATCAAGACCAGCAGTAGATATTATTTCACTGAGAACCTCTGCAATTTTAGTTTTACCCGAGTCAATATGCCCGAATAATCCAATATGGATTGGAATTTTCATTTCAATTTGCATATCCACTTAGTAAATAAATTAAAAGAATAAATACGTTGGTAATGCAGATGCCATTAAATAATAAATAAATTAAAGAATTTAAAAATTGGACTCAATTAATTTTATTTATAATTTTAATTTAAGATATCATATAAGATATTAACTAAATTTTATGATGAATTGATGAGTCCTAAGTTTTGTGTATATTGTGGTGCCCCTGTGAAAGAAACTGACAAATTCTGTATTATTTGTGGTAAACCAATGCTCACTGATATCCCTAAACATGAAAAAACGCCAGATATAAAAGATAAAATAGTAAGTGAAGAAAAAGCAATAGAAGAAACGGAAGAAGATCAAGAGATATCTGAAATAGATGAGAAAAAAGATAAAACGAAAAAAAAATCCAAGAAAGGGAAAGCAAGTCAAAGTGTTACCCCACTTCCAGATAAAGTAAAGCAACAATTGTCTTATTATGTTGAATTTAATGATATTCAAATTAAGAAGACAGTATTAGTAGAGAAGTTAAATGAGATTTCAAAGTCTACTAAAGATGATAGATATGATTATGATTTTGATTTTAAAAAGGAGATTAATATTAAATTAGAAGCCGTAAAAACTTTGATAAGTGAATATAAACAAAAAGAATTAGAAATAAAACAAAATTTAGAAGACCCCTTTATAGTTCAAAGAATAGATAGAGATATTGAAACTAAAATATTTCAACTTGAAAATTTATCAAGAGAGCATAAATTACGTAAGGTTGATAAAGAAACTTTTCAAAAATTAAAAGAAAAGTATAAACAAGAAAAGTTTGAGTTAGAAACCGAAAAAAAAGAATTAGTTGCAGGAATGAAAATATGGATTCAAGAATTAAAACTAGAAAAAGTAGAACTCTCGGGGGAAAGAAAATTAAATAAGGGAAGATATCATGCTAAAGAGATTGATAAAGATGACTATATCAAAAAAGAAAAAGAATTTGATTTAAGAACAAAAAAAATAGAAAGTAAAATTAGTACATTGGAGAAATTGGCAAAATAAGATTGCTTGTAAAAATATATTTAACAAGTATTATTTTATAATTCGATAAATATGAGAAATAAATTAATTGCGATGATAATTTTGCTTATCGGATTGTCTTTCTTAACAATTGGAATTATAGATGGTCAATTTAATTTAATAAACGCAATTTATAGTCAAATGTCTGCTATTCCTTAATAATCCAACATTCCTTTTTTGACTTTGGTTGCGTGGTGGTTATCAAGAAAACCCTTCTTCTGAAATAATTTTTCTTGAGTTTTCCTGAATTTATTTGTTTGATTATAATGCTGTTTACATAAGTAAATTTTATGATTTGAATTTTCTTTAAATTTCATACCCGCTTTTTCAATATATTTTTTCCACGAATTTTCTGATAATGATCGGATAGCACTTTCACGACAACCTATTATTGAGCACTCCCTATTTTTAGTAATTGTGCCTCCTAAATCACGTTTATCTCTAAGCTCCTTCGGAAACTTCACAATTAAACACTTGCTAAAAACTTTATTAGAATGAAATATTATGTTTTTTAAATATTCAATCTCTTAAAATTTTTGCGATAACATACATATGGATAAGAATAATTTGATTTTCGATGAAGACTTAATTAAAGAGAAATTATATCCATGTGATTCTCCTTTAAGAGTTTCTATCTCGGATGATTTTTTTACAAGCTCAGCTGTTATTTTTTCTATAATTCCCTATAAAGATAAGCCCTACGATTTAATTCTTATTCATAGATCAAATAGGGGTACTAAACATCGAGGTGAAATGTCTTTTCCAGGAGGTAAATTTGATCCTTTTTTAGATCGAAACCTGAAAGATACTGCTTTAAGAGAAACTGAAGAAGAAATAGGAGTTTTACATGAAAACATTAAGATTTTAGGATGTTTAGACGATTTTCCTACGATGACTCAATATATTATTTCACCCTTTATAGGTATTATTGATAAGAATCAAAAACTTATAAAGGATGAGAGAGAAGTTCAGAGAATATTGAAAATCCCTATTAATTTTTTTACTAGCAAAACCAATTTCAGAGAACAAATTATTAGTATTGAAAATGAGAAGCTTCCTGTTTTCTATTTTAATTATTTTGAAAAAGAAAATAATCAACAATATGTTGTATGGGGTGCAACAGCGTATTTAATTTCAACTTTTATTGAACAGATTTATGGATTAACAATGTCATCTTTGGGTTTAAAACGATTTAAACTTGAAAAAATAAAACAATTAAAAGACTATATCAAATATAGAGATCAAATAACTAGTAAATTTTGAAAACTCAAACAGAAAGTATAAACATGAACCAGATTGATTTAATCTTTAATAAAGACTTGATTCTTAGCAGATTAAGAACTTTCGGCTCACCTAAGCGATTAGTAATGAGTCATGATCTTTTCATTAATGCTGCTGTTTTGATTTTAATTGTCCCACATAAGAAGAAACCATATGATCTAATACTCATCAAACGTACTAATAGAAAATCTGATAAAAACTCGGGTGAAATGTCTTTTCCCGGGGGGGGAGTCCCAGAAAATTCGATCAGAAATTAGATAAGGATTACTTAGATACTGCATTAAGAGAAATTGATGAAGAACTAGGAATTTCCAGTTCAAATATTCAAATTCTAGGATGTATTGATGTCCATCTTACGCCTAAAGGATTTATAATAACACCATTCGTAGCATATACAAATGAAAATCAGAAGATGTTAAAACAGGATACTGAAGTTCATGAGATATTGAAGATACCTATAGACTTTTTTGCGAATAATAAGAATTATAGTGAAAAACTTTTTAATATTAAAGGTGATCATGTTGCTCTAGGAAGGTATGAGTACAGATCTCCTAACAACACAAAAAAATATATCATCTTTGGAGCAACATGTCATATAATTGTAAATTTTATCGAAAGAGTATATAATATCGGTTTAAAAACTCCAGGATCGAGAAGAGCAACTATCAGTGATATAAAGGATAAAATTGTTAGATGACTCTACAAAAAGATCTAAGCGTTTTCGAATTCTACTTATTAAATTTTTCCAAATTAGAAATGTAATCCGTACAATTTCTGCAATCAGGTATTTTACATAAAAAACGAATTTTGGGGAGAGGGCAAGAATGAAAGAAGGGACAACTAGAAAAAATATTTTTTAAACCAAAATCTGCTTCACTAATCATGTTAGTATCACTTTTCCATTATAATTAAATAAAAAAATAGTAAAATCACGTTTTTAAACGTAAGTAGGGTTAAGATTTAATAATTCATTTTTCTGGTTATATAATTTTCCAAATGAAAAGTTAAAACATATTGTAATATCCATATGTTATGATTAAAAATCATAAATTTCAATTAGAAATCTTAATGTTCATAATCATTAAAAAATTCTATGTTTTAAACAGTATTATCAATTTGAAACTAACTGAAAACCTGAAAAAAAATGAAGTATAGAAAGATGGGATCCCTTGATTGGGAAGTTTCCGCTCTAGGTTTCGGAGCTATGAGATTACCGATGAAAAACCAGACTGAGGTTGACGATGAAGAAGCTATAAAAATGATTCGTTATGCCATTGATAGCGGTGTTAATTATATAGATACAGCATATCCATACCATAATGGGGAAAGTGAAATAATTGTGGGAAAAGCACTGATGGATGGGTATCGTGATAAAGTCCATCTCACCACGAAATTACCTATGTGGTTAATAAAAAAAACAGATGATTTTGATGAATATCTTAATCAACAAATTGAAAGGTTACAAACCAAACCAGACATTTATCTCTTTCATGGATTGACTAAACATCGACTTGAGAAAATAAAAAAGCTTGGTTTAATTAAAAAGATGGAAGATGCAAAAGCAAATGGCTTATTTCAATATTTTGGGTTTTCATTTCATGATAATCTAGATGTATTTAAGGAGATAATTGATTATTACGACTGGAATTGTTGTCAAATTCAGTACAATTATCTTGACATTGAATATCAAGCTGGTACTAAAGGTTTACAATACGCATGGAGAAAAAAAATCGCAGTTATAGTAATGGAGCCTATTCGTGGAGGGAAATTAGCGATACCAGAACATAAGTTAGATACAAAACCAGAAATTAAAAAAACACTCGATGAATCATACGTGAAAAGACCTATGGCGGAGTGGGCTTTATCTTTCGTTTGGAACCATCCAGAGGTTTCGGTGGTTTTAAGTGGAATGAGTTCTATGCAACAGGTTAAAGAAAATGTTGAATCAGCAAATAACTCAGAAATAAATACTTTATCTGAACATGAACTTCAGACTATATCTAAGCTAAGAGAGGCTTATAATAAATATACTCTTGTCTCTTGTACAAGTTGCAAGTATTGTTTACCTTGTCCCAACGGAGTCTTTATTCCAGGGGTTATAAGATTATTAAATGAAGTTTACTATTGGGGACCAAAAGGAAAAGGCCGACTGTCATTTTTTTATAATAGAATGGTGAAAACTCAAGAAGATTTTGAAAAAAGAGTAGCTGATGGAGATGAGGTAGAAGGAGCTGCTATTTTGTGTACTCAATGTGG
>SDBT01005048.1_pt1 | contig 22270 bp, 17 predicted proteins | sample 2277101 | NCBI WGS metagenome assembly SDBT01 (sample SAMN10404973, study PRJNA504765) | marine sediment metagenome | isolation source: marine sediment core GS10_PC15, 103 cmbsf | place: Arctic Ocean: Southern Knipovich Ridge | collected 2010 | reverse complement strand
TTCATATCGGCTCTCATTGCTGTTTTTCTAGCTCTTTTCAAAGATTGGAAGGAAGATCTTAGACCTGGAGAGATCGGTTATATCATGTGTATTGCAAGTGATAGAAAACAGGCGGGTGTTGTCTTGAGTTACATCAAGGCGATTCTATGGTTGCCTATATTTAAGAGAATGGTCCTGAATGAGACAAAAGAGGAGATTGAGTTAAATAATCAAGTCACGATCTCAGTTGTAACATGTAGCTATCGAAGCTTGAGGGGTTATACGGTCCTAGCTGCTATATGTGACGAGATTAGTTTCTGGAGAAGTGAAGGTGCTAATCCGGCTAAAGAAATATTGACAGCACTAAGACCGTCATTAGCTACAGTCCCGGGATCAATGCTGTTGGCGATCTCGACCCCTTATTCCCGGATCGGTCCATTATATGAGGCTTTCAGGGATAAGTATGGTCAGAATGATCCTGATGTTTTGGTTTGGAAGGCTCCGACCAAAGCTATGAATCCGACTATCCAGGACCGGGTAATTAACAAAGCTCTCGAAGAGGATTTTTCAGCTGCCAGGTCCGAGTGGCTATCTATATTTAGAGAGGATCTTGAAACTTTTCTTTCAACGGAAATGATTGAGGCTGCTGTTGAATCGGGAAGATTTGAGCTTTCCAAAATTGAGAAGGTTTCTTATTCGGCTTTCACTGATCCTTCGGGTGGACGGGCTGACTCTTTTACTTTGGCTATTGCTCACAGAGAAAGAGACAGTAAGAAAATTATCCTGGACAGACTTGAAGAAAGAAAGCCTCCTTTTGCTCCTCAAGACGTGGCAAAAGAGTTTTCAGAAATATTGAAATCTTATGGTATCTATAGAGTAACAGGCGATAGATATGCAGGTGAATGGGTTACAAAAGCATTTAAAGAAGGAGGGATTAAATTTGAAGCTACAAAATTGAATAAAAGCGAGATCTATCTTGAATTTGAACCGCTTATAGCCCAGGGTCAAGTGGAGCTCCTTGACAATAAAAGGCTGTTTAATCAATTAAGGGGATTAGAGCGAAGGACACGATCCGGAGGTAAAGATTCGGTTGATCACTACCCGGGAGCCCATGACGACTTGGCTAATGCGGCAGCCGGAGCCTGTGTTAAAGTTTCGACGAAAGAACAAGGCCCGAGGATATGGAGGGTTTAATGTTTGCAGAAAGGATCCAGAGGTTGGGGGTTTGAGATCTCTCGCTAATCCCACATTATTGCCCAGATTATCAGGCATTTACCTTACTTTTGTCTTTCAATCTTAATACCATATTTTCAGTTATTTTCAGTCGATTTTGTTAACTATTTGTTAATCGGGGATAAGTCGATAAAGAGATAGAGCGACGGACTTCGGATCCGCAGGTCGCAGGTTCGAGTCCTGTCAAGCACATTAGCAGATTTATATATGGATAAATCCCAACTGAAAATTGTATACTACAAATATAATTTTTAGTTTTTTCAACTCTTTTTAAAAGGAAACTAAAATGGCTACTTCACAAAAATACTCAGATTGGGAAAATGATGATTTAATTAGATATATAACAAACCTAGAAAAACGAAAAAAATTTGGATTAGTTTGGGACGAAAAACGTGAACCTGAAAAAGTTATTTTAGAGTGTAAATTAAATTATCCAATCTTGAAGGAAATTAAAGAGCGAGAGATTAATGAAAATTCAGGAAAACCAACACATATTTTAATTGAAGGTGATAATTATCATGCCTTATCAATTCTAAATTTCACTCATGAAAAATCAATAGATGTAATATATATAGATCCTCCTTTTAACACAGGAAGTATTAGTTGGCGATATAACAACAAGTATATAGACAAGGAAGATTTATTCAGACATAGCAAATGGTCTTCTTTTATGTATAATCGTTTGAAACTTGCGAAAAATCTTTTAAAACCTTCGGGAATTATAATCTGTGCAATTGATGATTATGAAGGTCATAATTTGAGACATATTTTAGATGAGATATTTTTTGAGGATAATAGGCTTGGGACTGTTGTCGTTATCCATAATCCAGGCGGGAGACAGGATGATAAATTTATAGCTACGTCCCATGAATATATGCTTATTTACGCAAAAAACAAGGAACTAGCAAAAGTCAAACATCTTGAGATTTCTGAACAGAAAATGTGTGAGTATATTCATGAGGATGAATATGGAAAATATAAATTTCGTGAGTTCAGAAGAAGCGGCTCAAATTCAAGACGTCAAGACAGACCAAGGTTATGGTATCCAATTTATGCCCACCCTGAAACATTACAGATTGATATCAAATCTTTTGAAGGAGCAAAAGAATTATTCCCTATTGACCCTCTAGGGATTGAACGCGTGTGGAGATGGAATCAAAATACGTTAATGGAAAAATTGGAAAAATATATTGAAGTTAGAATATCTGGCGAAGATATAAATCTTTTTGTGAAGGAACGAGAAAGTGATAATAAAGGTGAAAAGCCGAAAACATTTTGGAATAAATCAAATTATAGTGCGGTTAATGGAACCAATGAGATAAAAAAAATTCTTGGTGCTGGGTCAGAAGGAGAAAGACTTTTCGATTATCCAAAATCCCCTTATTTATTGGAAGATATATTAAAGATAACTTCAGATGATGATGGCATAATACTTGATTTTTTTGCTGGTTCGGGAACAACTGGTCAGGCAGTATTAGAGTTGAATAAAAAAACTGGAAGTAAAAGGCAGTTCATTCTTTGCACAAATAATGAAGTTGGTCCGAAAATTTTAAAAGAATTGAAAGAAAAGGGATTATCTGACTTAGAAATAGAAAAAGAAGGAGTTTGTAACAAAGTCTGCTACCCAAGAATTAAAAAAATACTTATTGGCTACAGCTATGAAGGAAAAGAGAAAACATTGATTTATGAAAAGAAAATCACTGTTACAAATTTTAAGAATGCAGATGATATTTTAGAAGAAGTAGAATTACTTAAAATTCAAAAACAAAATGAATTTCAGTCGTTTAATTTAGAAGTTTCTGATAGCCATCTTAAATTATTTGGGAGTAATGATATAAAGGAAAAAAAAGAAGGATATAAAGAAAATCTCAAGTATTACAAGACATCTTTTGCTCCTGCCACGACAACAGATAGAAACAAAGAAAATTTTGTCAATTATGCAGTGGAGATGCTTTGTTTGCGTGAGAACACTTTTAACTTAGTTATTGACAAAAAGACTCACAAAATTTTTAAGAACGATGACATATACACTTGTATACTTTTTGACCAATTAGGAATCCTAGCATTGATTAAGAAGATAGAAAGTTTTGATAAGCCCGCGAGTGTTTATGTTTTTTCCTTAGGAGAAGATGATTTTGCAGAGGATTTCCAAGAGGTTAGAAACAAAGTAAATGTATGTTCTATTCCAGATTGCATCACAAAAGTTTATAGAAGGATATTTAAATGATACAACTCCGAGACTATCAAGAGGAGGCAGTTGATAAGTTAGAGAGAATTGCCAATGAATTACTAGATTTGCAGGATCGAAAAACAGTGGTCTTTAAGTCGCCGACTGGTTCAGGCAAAACAGTCATGATAGCAGAATTTATGAAACGTTTTGCTGAAAATAGGCATGATGGTAAAACCGTTTCATTTATTTGGACAGCACCAAGAAAGCTTCATACGCAAAGTAAAGAAAAACTAGAGAGATATTTTGCAGAGTCAAAAGCTCTCAAGTGTTCTTACTTTGAAGAGTTAGTAGATAGAGTGATAGGTGATAATGAAATTCTATTTTTAAACTGGGAGAGCATTAATCAAGAAGATAATGTATATATCCGTGATAATGAACGAGAATTCAACCTGTCGAGAGTAATTCAAAATACTGTTTCTGAAAATAGAATTATCGTTCTAATTATTGACGAAAGTCACCACGCTGCGGGGACTGAAACATCCCAGGGTTTAATTAATATGTTCCAACCAAAAATCTCCTTAGAAGTCTCTGCTACTCCGCATTTACTCGGCGACGAAACGGTTAATGTATACCGTGAAAAAGTGATTTCTGATGGAATGATTAAAAAATGGGTAACAATTAATCCCGACTTTAAAAATATTATTGCTGGTGAAATTCCAGAAGGAATAAAGATAAAAAGTTCCGCAGATGAATCAACTAATGAATTTGTTATAAATGTTGCTCTTGCGAAACGTCAGAAACTTGCGAAGGATTTTAAGAAGATAGGATCAAACATAAATCCCTTAATGCTGATTCAACTCCCTGATAGAAGACGTGGTAATTTGGATTTCAAGGATGAAATAATAAAAGAATTAAAAGATAAGCATGACATTTCCATTGCTAATGGAAAACTGGCAATTTATTTGTCAGAAAGTAAAGAAAACTTGGAAGTTGTTACCAAAAATGACAGTCCAGTCGAAGTGATGATTTTCAAACAAGCGATTGCTTTAGGCTGGGATTGTCCAAGAGCTTCAATTCTCGTTTTATTTAGAGATTGGCAAAGTATCAGATTTTCTATTCAGACAATAGGACGTATTCTTCGAATGCCTGAACTCTATCATTATGAGAATGAAGATTTAAATATTGGATACATCTACACGAACTTAAGTGATATTTCAATTCAGGAAGATATTGCAGGGACTTATTTAACTATTAAAGACGCATTTAGAAAAGATGTTTACAAAGACATTTCGTTGAGTTCTGTTCATTCTAAAAGATTTCGAGAAAGAACAAGGCTTTCACCCAAATTTATTGACTATTTCTTAAGAGCAACAAAAGATTTAGATTTAAAAAATAACATTTTTACAGATGTAAAAGAAATAGAGCGAGCATTGATAACTGATGGCATCATCACCGAACCTGATAGGGAATTTGAACACCTAGCTGAAGGAGATTCAACAGGGCATGCTGGGGAAACTGTTTTAAGAGTTCAAACTGAATCTGAAGTTCAGAGACTTTTTGATAATTTTGTAATTGAGAGTCTCTCACCTCTGTATCCTGAATCTCGTTCAATTGGACGTATAAAAGAATCGATATATCGTTTTTTCAATATAGAATTTCCCTTCCAATTTAAGTTCGGCGATATTATTACACAAATGATAGTTTTGCACAGCGAAAATATACATCATTTTCATGAAGTGATAAGCCTTGCTAAAGAATCTTATAGTAAGGAAGTTGAAGAAAGAGCGAGAGAACTAATAACAAATGAAAATTGGGAAGTTCCAACATCTCTGAGATTTTCTGATGAATACACTACGGTCGAAAAACAACTCTCAATTTTAAGTCCATTTTTTGAGGCATTAACTGCCTCAAATGTGGAACGTCAATTTGCTGGTTTTCTCGATAGTAAAACAGATGAGATAAATTGGTGGTTTAAAAATGGCGATAGAGATAAAACATTCTTTGCCGTTCGCTATAAAGAAGCCAATATTGATAAACCGTTTTACACAGATTGGGTAGTAAAATATAGTGATTGTAGAATTGGGTTATTTGATACAAAATCAGGCATTACGGCAGAGACAGCAAAATCACGAGCAGAAGGATTGGCAAGCTATATTAAAAGAGAAAAAAAGAGAGGAAAAAATCTATTTGGTGGAATCATAATTCAAAAAGATGCCGTTTATTGGATTAATGACAGAGAAGAATATAAGTATGATATAAATGATTTAATAGGATGCGGCTGGAAAATTTTCTCTTGATACATAATTAGTGATGCGATTGGAAGCCAGCGACCCTAAAGCCCTCGTCTCCCGTTAGCAAAAAGACGCTGTGCGTTAATCACCTCACTTTAATTGACGCACGGCATCACTGATTTTCTCATGTAATTGAATCACTCCTTGATTATAAGCAAGTAGGGGTTTTATATTGACAAGGAATTAAATATTGTATACGATTTTTTCGTGACAAAGGGAGGGAAAATGAAAAAGTTTATAACAGTTATTTTAGCAATTGGCTTATCATTTTTTTATATTCAAAAACTAGCAACAGCACAGGAGGATTCGATGCTTTCTGCACCTGCGTGGTATAGAATGCTTCCTGAAGGCTACAAGCAGATCGAGGAACACAAGATAAAAGCATTAGAAAAGATAAGAATTAAATCTAGGACTTCTCATGAAAATTGCATTTTGTCAATTCTGTCCACTCCTTGGGCTGTTGAAAGAACTCAATATGTCAGCTTAGAAGAGGCAAAGAGAGCGTATCCAAAATTTAGTGAGAGAGATTTGTGGAGGAGGGTTTTGGTGGCTCGACTTCAAACCTTTACATATTCGGTGTCGCTGGGAGTTGAGACTCATGAATATAGTAAGCTGTCTCCTAAGGAACTTTTACAGAGAATGGAAAAGCTAGCGATGAATATTGATTTAATGCTGAAATGTTTCAATTCATTCTCGGACCTCGTCACATTTACAATTTGTATTGAAGAAGAGATGGGAAATTTCCTTTACCCGTCTTACCAGTCTGGCATCCTAGATGAAGTAAATTCAATTTTAGGGAGAGGAAGGCCGACCGAAAAAGAATATCAGTGGTATATTTCAATTATGAACAAACTTCGGGATGATGCCTAGAGAGGAGCTATTAGATGCGTTCCTCAATGATTACTACAAGGCAAATCCAAAGAAAAAAGAAAATTGAGGCGACTGGAAGGCAAAGACCCTAAAGCCCTGGCTCTCACGAGCGGTGAAAGAGACGTGTTTTGTTCGGCAGTTGAGTTTTCAAGTGCCATGGATTAGAATTAATTATAGATTGTCGCAAAAGAGGCCCGATTAGTGATAGGAAAACAAACTGTATTAATCCTTGGAGCCGGTGCTAGTATGCCTTACGGCTTTCCCTCAGGACGTGAGCTTCTTTACGAAATTCGAGGTGGTCTAATGGGAGAAGCTCATGCTTTTTTTCGAGGGATTAAGGAGCTAGGAATTGAAACTGATCATATCAAAGATTTTTATAGGGAACTCACTTATGCAGATCCGCCGTCAGTTGATTCATTTCTAGAGCATCGCACCGAATTTCTAGAGGTGGGTAAGTTAGCAATAACGCTTCGTCTCATACCAAGGGAAAACGAGAAGCGTTTCTTTGATAGAGCCCTTAGTGAGCCTAGTTGGTACCAATATTTATTTGAAGAACTTAAGGCTCCTTCTTTTGATGAATTCGCTAGGAATAATTTGTCAATAGTAACTTTCAATTATGATAGGTCTATTGAATACTACCTTTTTACAGTGCTTAAACATCGCTATGATAAATCTGATGAGGAGTGTGCAAAAATACTTAGTATTATCCCAATAATCCATGTTCACGGTAGCCTCGGATCGCTCCCATGGCAGGACGCATCTGGAAGAGCTTATACGCCTAAGCATACTACAAAAGAAATAAAGGCGGCTAGTGAACAAATTAAAGTTATTCCAGAACAGGAAGACACTTCAGCAGAATTCGAAGTAGCATTTAAAAAAATGGACACTGCGAGTAAAATCTACTTTCTGGGCTTTGGTTACAACGTCGATAACCTTCGCAGATTGAAAATAAGGAAATTTGATGGAAAGCATCCGACTGGTACTGCACTCGGACTAGGAGAAAGTCAAAGAAATAAAATATTTGGAGACTGGGGTATTAAGCTTTATAAGGAGCATAATGAAATTTTAGAATTCTTAAAAAATCATGTATTATTTCGATGATTCCCTGCATGCGAGAGCATGTATATGAGTATTTGAAAAGCTATTATAATTTAACTTATAAGAGCCGCCTAAAAGAACAACATGGAGGTATAGGACATCAAATCTTCAAGGGCCTCTCAAAGCCAAAACATCACAGAGATGATCCTGAAAAAACCTTATAATTTGAATTATAAAGTTTCTGCTAAAGGAGAAAGAGAAGGATAAAATGGATAAATATTTTATTCTTGCAGGCTTATTCCTTAACCTTGTAGGGGTGCTCTTGATTTTCTTTGGAGCTAGACCATATAAAGAGCTGCCCATTGGGGGCTCAGACTTCTCCGAAGGATACAGGTTTCCTTACATATTTTTTCCCTTCTTGGTTTTTACATTTGGGTCTTATTCCTATTATTACAGGAATTATTCTTCAAATGGTTGGGATTTTTTTCAATTAAGTCAAAGTGGAAGCCGAAGACCCTAAAGCCGTGGCTTCCCTGGATTGAAAAGGACTGATGAAAGAATTGCTGATTCATAATAAATTTGTTGAGAGATTAGGAAAATAAGCAGATGGCAGTCAAGTTAATAAAGTGCTTTATTGCAATGGCGTTCAGCCAAGAAGATTGCGACACTCTTTATGACAAGCAAATTCTCCCTGCCCTAAAAAGGCTTAATATTTCTCCTATTAGAGTTGACCGGAAGGAGCACAAAGATGATTTAAACAACTATATCATTCGTATGCTCAATGAGTCTGATATTGCCCTAGCAGACCTTACATATGCTAGGCCTTCTGTTTACTATGAAGCTGGGTATGCAGAACGCAAAATTCCTGTTGTATACACTGCTAGAGAAGACCATCTTAGTAGAGTGCAACAGGAGGACGGCTTGCGTGTTCATTTTGATTTAGAAATGAAGAAAATAATTGCTTGGCAAGATCCCAACGACGCGACATTTACAAAACGCTTAAAACGTCGAATTAATTATTTTATTTACCCTATGAAAAAGCAGAGGAGAAGGAACGAGCTATTGGAAAAGGGCCGTCACGTTTTCATATCCAGTTCAGTCACAAATCGGTTAAAAAAAATTAGTGAAGAATTTCAAGGAAAGTTAAAAACAAAACGATTTTGGGTTAGTTCGCTGCGGAACGTTGATAAAGCTATGGCAAACATTCTTTGGCCTGCAAGAGTTTTTATAGGCATCAAAATGGTTGGCAAAATTTGCTATCTTTGTGTGGTCATTATCACAGATTCGTTGACCAAGAAACAAATCCAACATACCGTAGATTATCTTACAGGATATTTGCTTATCTCATACGACGAAAAAATAGATGAATATGAGGAACATTATTATTTCTGTTCTCTACGTAAAGTTCCTGAATCACGTTTGACATCAGCATTGCCTGATGCAGTCGCTTCTGATTCTCCCGGAACATTTTCTTGGTATCCTAGGACTTTCTTAGAAATAAAGAGTAAAAAATATATAAAACTGATTTCCCCTATTAACTCCCCTATACAATTGAAGGAAGATATTAAAGGATGCGTGTCTGTTCTTCCAAATGAGAAAACGAATCCATATACATATTTAACTAGCACTCAAGGCCTTATTTATAATGGTTTTAAGATTAAACTTAGCAAGAAACCATCGCTTAAAAAATCAGAGAAGCAATCGTGAATTAAAGGCTAGTGGAAGCCAAAGACCCTAAAGACTTGGCTTCCCGATGGTGTAAATGACGCTGTGCGTTGATCGCCTCAATAGGATAGACGAGTGAGGGGAGGGAAATTCTCAGTAGATGAACAAGGGGCTACTTAATCAATCTCGACTCCAGAAATCCATATATATCTTTCTTGAATAATGGTTGACAATTGTCATATTATTACCTATATTATTTAAGAGAGGCAAAATATGGATGAACTCATCGAGAAATTAAAACAGATTATGGAAGAGAAAAAATTATCTGCCATTACCGCATCCAGGTTTATCGAGGCTTCCCCCAGGCAAGTCTATCGCTGGCTGGAATATAAACATAGACCTACCCTTCTTTATAGGAAAGCAATCAAACGAGGCATTGAGAGGATGAAAAAGCTGCCATAGGGGGGAAGATGACACATATAATATCATTAGCTTACTCGAGATCGTCTCTCTGTGGCGATCTGAGAGCTTTGTTTTTAAGGATTGTGGTTCTGTCTCTATATATTTAAGCATGCCAAGGAAAAAAATAAGAGGAATATGCCATATATGTGGAAATGAAGGCCGTTTGTCGTTTGAGCATGTTCCTCCAGCAAAGGCTTTTAATGAGAAATCCGTGATAAGAATTAAATTTGAACGGGCAATGGAATTAGGTTCAGATTCAAAAGTAAAAGGAGATATTCAACAAAGAGGAATGGGGGATTACACTTTATGCGGAAAGTGTAATAATGATACAGGAAGTTGGTATGGAATAGATTTTATAAATTGGTGTTATCAGGGTTTCGAGATACTCAGGAGATCAAACGGAAAGCCTACTCGAATCTATTTTCATCATTTGTCTCCATTAAGAATTCTAAAACAAATAATTACAATGTTTTTTTCAGCTAACAGTCCAAAACTCGGAAAGATTCATCCAGAACTTGTTAAGTTTGTCCTAAATAAAAATGAAAAATATTTATCTCCAGAGTTTCGTTTTTTTGTTTATTATAATATTGAGGGAAAATTTAGATATATGGGTATGCAACATTTCCTCAGGACTGATAAAGGCCAAATTACTGCCATGTGTGAAATTAACTATCCTCCATATGGTTATGTAATGACGATTAATTCAAACCCTCCAGATCCAAGATTAGTTGATATAAGCCATTTCTCAAGATATGACTATAATAGATTTTGTACTCAGGCAATGAGACTTCCTGTTTTACCAACACATTTACCACTTCCAGGCGACTACCGAACCATGGAAGAAATTATTAAGGAAGAAAAAGAGGGTTTAATTAAAAAAGGATATAGAACAATTAGACGGAGGTAAATCATGGGGGTCTATAAAGTCGGAAACATTTTGTATAAGGAGAATGAATCATGAAAATCTATCAACATAAAAATGGCAATTGGATCATCGATTTTACCTATAAGAACCAGAGGGTTCGACGTGTGGTGGGAGAGAGCAGGAGAAATGCCGAAGCTGTAATGATCCGGATTAAAAATGATATCTTGATGAATAAATATGGTATAGCAAGACCCAAAAAGGCTATTCTATTTGAGACATTCGCAAAAGATTATCTTAAACTCCACTCAAAGCAAAATAAACAATCCTGTTCCCGAGATGAATATTCATTGATTCCCCTAAAACGGTTTTTTAAAGGAAAGAACCTCTCAGATATCACAGTTGAGTTAATTGAGAAATACAAAGTAAAAAGAAGAGAAGTCGTCTCCCCTGCTACAGTAAACAGAGAATTGGCGTGTTTAAAAACAATGTTCTCAAAAGCTATAGAATGGGAAAAGGTTGAGACTAATCCAGTCAAAAAAATTAAGATGTATAAAGAAGACAATGTCAAAGAGTGGATCCTAACGAATGATGAAATTAAAAGACTGATCGAGACGGCCAGTTCTCATTTAAAGCCGATATTAATGATTGCTTTGAATACCGGAATGCGAAGAAATGAGATCCTTAGTCTCAAATGGGAAAACGTGAACATGTCAAAAGGCTACATTCTCATCGAAAATTCAAAAAGCGGAAAACCAAGAAAAATTCCCATGAATCTGCTTGTGAGAGAAGCATTTCGTAATATTGAACGAGTGAGCGAATTTGTTTTCTATAATTCCAAGACAAATAATTACATTAAAGACATCAAGACAGCTTTTAAATCGGCCTGTGAAAGAGCTGAAATTAAGGAACTGAGATTACATGATCTTCGACACACGTCAGCAACCAAAATGATCGAGGCGGGAGTGGATCTCGTGACAGTTTCTAAAATTCTTGGCCATTCATCAATTCAGATGACAATGCGATATGCACACCCGACACCTGAAAACATGCAAAGAGCTGTTAATAAATTAGGTGAAATTTTTAAGCAGTCTGATCAGTATAGAATTTCGACTTCTACAAGAATTGATAAACTGAGCACAAAAATGTTAAATTCTATATATAATTAGGAGAATAGAATGGATTGGTTTAAAAGATATGGGATTCCTGGTGTGATTTTTTATATACAGTCATTTTTATGGGGGAAATTTGTCTATTCTTGTATGATTGACACAAAAGACCTCACAATTATTTTTCCAATAGCATTCCTTACTTTTATTCCAATTGGATATGTACTTTCAAATATTCAGCAACTTGTTTATTTAAATAGAAGAGAGTCTAAAAAATATAGAATCGCATTAGAGAAAGCTGGGTTTAAAATTCATAAAGATGCTAAAATGAAAGATCGTGAACCCGAGATTTTAAGATTTTGTATGATTGAGAAAAATATTGATTTTGAAAAATTTAAGTACACACAAGAATGGATTAGAAGACGAGTAGATATCATTGTAATAAATCGGTCAATATTTTATGGAACAATTTTTTCAATTTTTTTCGTTTTTTTTGTTCCTAAAATTTGTTTTGCGTGGAATTACCAGTTCGAATTGAATAATGTGATACTTCCTATAATTTCAATTTTTGTATCTGGATTATTGCTTCTTAATTGTAATACTCTTAAGAGGCAATGTCAGGCTGTTCTTGGTAAAGCATTAGAAATGTCAGAAAAAAATAAAAACTTGAAAGATAGCAAAGTATAAACCCGTCATAAAGTCGTCACTTCTGAAAATTCGGTTAAATTGATAAAGAAGATAACTTGTTTATTTTTAAATAATTAAATGAGGTTCAAGAGTTTCAAATAACTGGATTGTGGATCCAGAGGTTGGGGGTTCGAGACCCCTCGCTCACCCCACCTTATACCCTGTAATTTCAGCCATTTACCTTGTTTTTGTTTTTCAATCCAAATACCATAATTTCAGCACAATTCAACAATTTCTGTTACATATCTGTGACATGGGGATAAGTCTAATTGTTGGATAGAGCGTCTGACTACGAATCAGAAGGTCGTAGGTTCGAATCCTGCCGGGCGCGCCATACTTTCCTCAAGAAATCCCTGATTTTGTTTTTAGCCTGAGTCATTTAAACTGAGTCATTTTAAGTCATTTTGTCCACACCGTGTCCACACGGAATTGGGAATGCCCTTCTCTATGCAATTATAGCAATGAAGATGGAGGGCAGGTGGAGTCAATAAATGAGATAAGCGCCCCTCTTAAATATGCTATATTTTGAAAGTATATTGGGGGGAACCACCGAATAATATATGCATTAAATTTAAAGATTATTGAGGATTAGCGGTTTTATTTTGAATTTTTTTGAGTTTTTCCCGGTCAGGGACCATGTCACATCTTGATAATTATGTCATCAAAGAAGTTTACACAGTTTTTTCGGACACACCCGATGGCGGTATGAAATCGTTGGGGATTGCGGGCTACTTTGCTGTCCAGATACACTGAACTTGATGCGTGGCAGAACGTTTGAATAACCACTTAAACCCCAATGTTTTATACCGCGTGTTACCGCCTGGTGTTTATTTTCCTGATTTTCTTCTGTTATCTTCTTTACAAAGCATTTGACAATTTTCCGCAATTGTCTTTCCACCTTCGTGCCAAGGTGTAATATGGTCACCTTCCATTTCTTCTATTTCAAAATGCACTTTACAGACGGGGCAAATACCTTTTTGTCTTTCGTAAGCTTCTCGTTTTTGATTTGGACTAAAAGCACGAATATTCAAATGTTTTTCTTTGCGAGTTAAAACATAAACATAAATGCCTTTTTTACTGTCAACATCTTCGTCTTCCATTAGTTTAGCAATTTCTTCTTCTAGCTTTTTTGAGTCAAATTTTTTGTCTTTAAACTCGTTGTAAAGAAATCCCCAGTCAATGCCTTTCATTTCGCTGCGATACTTTGGAAAAACAGCTTTTACCCAATTAATCACACTCTGAAAATACAGCCATAATTCGTTTGCATTTGGTTCATTTTGGTTCACGGACATATATTTTTCAATATCCCCATGTTTTGAAATCCATTTAATGGCTGTTTCTAAGAAATCCTGACGATTAACGGCCCCACTAAGATAATCTTTGCCATGACCATAAGCTGGACAATTACTTTTACTAAAATGACGTTTAGCATCTGAAACCCAAGAGCCATGAAAAACAGCATTTCTCATTTCTTGGTCTGTTAATTTTTCGCCTGCAATATTGATTGTTTTAAACCACTCTAATTTCTCACTATCTGCTCCACTACACAAATAGACCATTAATTTATAGTTTAAAATTTGTTCTTGCTCGTTCTTTTGCAGGTTGTGAAATGCTCTCTTTTCTGGGAAACTACCAATTAACACCGAAAAATCGCCTTCAACATATTGAGCGATTGATATTGTTCTTTGTTGTCCGTCAATTACTTCAAAATTGCCATCTTCTCGGACAGCCCAATACATAACATTCAAAGGAAATTCTTTTGAAATAGTGTCAATTACGGCATCTCTCTGTTTGTCTTTATATATAAACTCTCTTTGGTAGGGAGGACGAATATCTAATTTTCCGTCATAACCTATCACGCCACCTTCAGCATTATCTTCATAGCCTTCTGCTAATTGACGAACAGTAATTTCTTTGAGTTCAATAATCATAACCTAAAGTCTCCTGTTTTTTATAAATAGTCTCTTGTAAATCTGCTTACCATTAATGCTAACACTAAAATCTGTTCCTTCAATATGATAACCTTTTGGTTCACCATAAGAATAGCTACAACCAACTATCTCAAATTGTTCTGGATTATATTTATTCATAAAAGTAATTGGAACCCTCATAACTCCTTTGTAATCAATCGGAATATCATTGGTTTTAGGAACTTCAATTATATTGTAATTGTCATAGAACTGATATTCTTGGGGGTCATATTTTTTGTATAGAATTAATTCTTCATGACGCTTAATAATATCAAGATTTGTAAACCAACAAGTGTTATTTGAAGAAACTATCCTATTACCATTTTCATCAATTCTAGCTTCTGTTCCAAACAACTCATAATGTTTTGGCACAATAAAACCTGAAAAGTTACGATTACTATTTACACCAATCCATAGTTTATTCTCCATTATCAATTTGAAAATTTCCTTGTAAGTAATTGCGTTCCAAGTTCCAATAATCAAAAACTTTTTATCATACTTGTTTAGTTGTTCAACAAACTCTCTAAATAATGAAAACGGTGGATTGGTTACAACAATATCGGATTGTTTGAATAGTTCTATTGATTCTTGAGAACGAAAATCACCGTCACCTTTTAATTGATTAATTCCGATTTCTTCGGGGTCAGGTACGTTGTTTTTATTTTTGTCTCCTTTATACTCTAGATAGATTGCTTTTTCTGAGTCATGACGGCTAAACAAATCTCTGTTTTGGTTTTTATAACAAGTAGTAATTAGTTTTTTTAGTCCCAACTTTTCAAAGTTGTAAGAGAAATAATGAAAGAAATTACTGACACGAGGGTCATCACAATTGCAATAAACAACCTTGTTTTTAAAGTGACTTTTGTAGTGCTTTGCTTCCCTTTCTATGTCTGAAAGGATAGTGTAGAACTCATCGTTTTTTGATTTCTTTGCTTTTGTTAAAAATTTATTAGTTGCGTTTCTTGCCATCTTATCCAGTTTCTTTTTTTAAGTCGTAAGTTTAATATTTATAATTCATTTGCCCTGTCGTTTCTGTCTTTTTACACTTGGCGGTAACGTCCCGCGGGTTATGGCGAGTTTATTTTAACACATTAAATAATATATCATGGAAACAAAAATTAAAGAACTAATTGCTAAATACGAATTAAAGTGTTTCGTTTCAGCTTAATTTGGACCACACATGATATTTCTTAAATGATATATCCAAGAAACAGCGAGAGACGAGTGGAAGCCAAGGGTAGTCTTGGCTTCCCGGTTAGCATAAAAGACGCTGTGCGTTGATCGCCTCAATAGGATAGACGAGTGAGGGGAGGGAAATTCTCAGCAAAAGAGGGATTTGCCTAGAGTGGAAACGAGGGCTTTTAACAGAAGCCCGGGCAATAATATCTTGACACCTGATAATTTATTTAATAAATTGTAATCGCCTTAAAGCAAAACAGCAAAAAGGAAAAATTAGATTGTCCCTACTCAATAGGAAGTTATTTCTTTCTCCAACAATTGCAATAACAATTTAAATAGATGAGGCAGATTTATGCCTTAAAATTTTTTTAAAGGAGGGATTAAATGAACAAAAAACTATTAGTCTCAGTACTTCTCTGCTTTTTTGTCTTAGTTTTGGGGATGCTTGCTCAAGAGAAAAAAGAGGAAAAGGGAAAAATCATTGAGCATCTTGTTTGGGCTGATACTGGTCATCAAATGGCTTGGGAATTAGAGATTACTAATCCTGCAGTCATAACCCCATTTTTTCAAGATTCAATATTGACTTTTCATGTACCAGCTTCTCCGAAAAGTGATATTCTCTTTATTGAAGGCTGGAGTCAGGCTCAAGTCAAATGGAGTGATTATGAGATAAGAAATACATTTGTTACTGTTTGGTTTGGATTTATTTCTGATGTTATTCCCGACGGCATTTGGGTTGGCTGTACAATTAATAATCCAACTGTATACGAAACAAATAATGCTCACGATTATGATTTTAGGTATTTGACAAGAAGGCTTAGGCGGTATAACAAAAACATTATGAGGAGAAATAGTATAGATTCGTGGATTGTTAAATATGAAGAAACTTGGGAAGATGTTCCAGAGGAAGATGCGGTTCGTATAATAAACAACCTGATAGATAATGGATTCGATGTTAAAGTTGATATAGATGGACATACTCAAGGAGCAGACTATGTCTCGCTTTGGCACATTGTTTTCGAAGTGACACGTCTTGTAAAAAAATAAATTCATATTAAATAGCTAACCATATTAATATTTAAGCCAAGTAGAAGCCAAAGCCCCTAGAGCCCTGGCTTCCCAATATTGAAAAAGACAGCTAAGCGTAATTAGCGCCTCAAGAGATAGGAACTCAGAGGTGTCAGATGACGGATGGGAAAAGGCCGAAAAACTTGAGAAGAAGGTAGAAATGGAAATGAAAGAAAAAAGAAATCAGTTTCTCATAAAATTAGATGAATTGGCTGGCAGATATATAAATGAATTTATTGAGAGCATGAAAATTGGAGAAGAAATAGACATAGACAGAAGTTTAACCTTTAATTTTGTAAGATATTTCGAGCAAAAAGGATTCATTAAATTAAGAAATGATCAGAGTTCTACAATTAGCATTACGACTGAGGGGATAGATGAGGTCGATAGACTTAAATCTGATATTTCTGCTCCTTCTTTAGATAAAAACAAATATCCAGGTAATGATATTTTTATAGTACACGGTCACGATACAGAGGCTAAAGTATCCGTAGCGAGATTTATTGAAAAATTAGGCCTTAATGCGAAAATACTGCACGAGATGCCCAATAAAGGTAGAACAATAATTGAGAAATTTGAAGACTACTCAAATGTTGGTTATGCTGTAGTGCTACTAACTCCTGATGATTTGGGGGCAACTAAAGGTAAAGAAGATAAATTGAAGCCTCGGGCTCGCCAAAACGTAATCTTTGAACTTGGATATTTCATAGGAAAATTAGGTAGGAAAAGAGTGTGTGTTCTTCATAAGGAAAACGTAGAAATCCCTTCAGATTACACAGGAATTTTATATTTAAAAATGGACAAAGAAGATGCATGGACACATAAGCTCGCTAGAGAAATGAAGGAAGGCGGAATAAAAATAGACCCAGCTAAATTACTTTAGTAAATTCACAGATAGCTCTTTGGAAGCCAAATCCCCTAAAGCCCTGGCTTCCCGATATTGAAAAAAGATAGCAGAGCGTAGTTAGTGCCTCATAAGGGGAGACGGTTTTAGTGGGGAAAATTCTCAATAAATACATTTTTCATACAAATCTAAAGTTTGTAGATAATATCAACGTATAATGGAATGCTTTGACGTTAAATATTTCATGTGTTATTAAATACGAGGGGACACATAAATATTCAGAAGACATCAGCAATTTTGCTTTCTGAGGAGGTTTCTAAATGTCTGTTTTGGGGAGATTTTGTGCGTTCGTCATTTATATTCTAATTCTTATAGTGCTAAGTTTGATTATAAACGGGACAATATTCCCGTCGCCTGACATAAATGGAACCTGGTATTACGCTGGTATAGCTTACTTCCTGATTTCTTTAATGACAGCACCTTTCTTTTCTAAGCCTACCGATTCAATTTCAACTGCTGTTGCAGGAGGAGTCCTTTTGCTTACAATGGGCATTCCAGAGAGTTTTTCGGGAGCATCTGCACTCAAAATTGGCCGATTATTTGCTATCGTCTATTGTGGATTAGTGATTTTGATTTCACTCTTAGCAATGATGACCAAATCCAAAGATACAGTTCAGTCAAAGTCATTCCGCTCGAACCTAGCTTTTAAATTAAGTGACCGTTTAGGTGGGGGAGAATTGATATTTTCATTTGTATTTATGCTGAGTGTTTTAGGTTCTTTGACTTCGAGACCGAGTTTCTTGTTAATTTTGTTGATATTCTGGTTGATTACCCTTCTATTGCGACCTCACGAGGTATTGGCATCAATAATTCAGGATTGGAAAGGTTCACGAGAAGGAATAAGCAAGGAAACAGTTGGGGTAGTTCGGGCATTCGAGAATCCAGGCATAGCTCTAGTATCTTTATCCAAAAGAAAAAGTGTCAAAGCTGGGTTACCTGTTGGTATCCTTGATTGCGATTCTCAATTGCGTATAGGTATCGCTGTTGGTGATTTAGAACTCCAAGATGAGAGATGGATGCGTGTTCTTATCAGCCAAGAATCCATCAGAAACCAAACTGATGACGGCAGAGAAATTATACCCAAGAGTATGTTGAGGCCAAATACAGCTTTTTCCCTTGATGCGATACAGATGAGCTTAATTCAAGAGATTTCTAACCTGAGTCCTTTGCTTTTTAACGCTGAAGAACCTCTCATTGGTTTTGTTGCTGAAGAATCAAGGATTGACCATATTCAAATAGAGCTCTTTTCGCCCAATATAGATGTTTACGAAGGTCGACTTGTAACAACAACAATAAAAGGTGAGCAAGTACTTTTCCAAATTGTAGAAGGTGTCACCCATTCTGAAGCGTTAGAAAAAAAGAGTAGTCTTGGATATCTTCGGGTTCGTGCTAGGAAAATTGGCAAGTGGGATAATAGCCGTAATCGATTTATGTCTGTAAGATGGCTTCCAAATATTCATACACCAGTTTGCCTTATGGAAGACGAACCAGCAGGTTTTCAAGCGGAGGGAATAGGACATATACCAGGTTCAAGATTTACTGTTTCATTAAACCCGAAAATAGCTGTAACTCATAATACGGCTATTTTAGGGGTTCTTGGATGTGGAAAAACATATCTAGCACTCGAATTGATTGCCCGTTTTGTAGAACAAGAAACAAAGGTAATATGTCTCGATATAACTGGACAATATTCTTCCCAATTATCCCTCAATTACAATCCTACAAAAGACACTGAAGATGACGCCGCCATTCAACAAGAAATTGTCGAACATGAAGGAAACGTTCAGAGAAATATTGAGGAAGGAGGTAATTGGCAACTTTTTAGAAGCCTTATTCATGAAAATATAAATCAATTCCTTAAAGATGAGTCGAGATATATCAGGATTTACAATCCAGAAGGATACCTGGTACGGAAGCAGACAGGAGGAATGTATAAGGAACAAGCTGCAATGGCTACACTAACACCTGTCGAGGTGACCCGAATTATTTCTGAAGGTGTACTTGAAGCTGTAAGTGGCACTCTCTCCGATGAGGCTAGGGTGTGTATTGTCTTTGAAGAAGCTCATTCTTTGATACCAGAATGGAACTCAATCTCATTTGAAGGAGACAGACAATCATCAATGGGGACTGCAAAAGCAATACTACAAGGGCGAAAATATGGACTTGGTTGTGTAGTTGTGACTCAACGGACAGCAAACGTAATTAAAAGCGTCCTTAATCAATGTAATACTATATGTGCACTGCGGACTTTCGATGCTACTGGTATGGAATTTCTCGCTAACTACATCGGAAGAGATTACACAAATGTTTTATCAGTGCTTGAGGAAAGGAATGCTATAGTATATGGTCGGGCAATTTCTTCAGACTCTCCCCTAATAATTAGACTAAATGAGAGACCTGACTTTATAGCTGCTTGCCCTCAAGCCAGTGAACAAGAAATACCCGACGAAGAAGATGTAGAGCCGTTATGATAAATAGGATTTCGAGGCTCATCTTAGAAAGGAGAGTGTTATGTCTAATGGCAAAAAAAAGTTGAAGAATTTGTAAAAGTAAACAAAAATGATTGAATTAAAATGAGGCGAGTGGAAGCCAAAGACCCTAAAGCCCTGGCTTCCCTGGATTGAAAAAGGACAGCAAAAGCGTTTTACACCTCATTAGGGGAGACGGTTGAGAGGGATATGAATTCTCATCTTTTGACTATTTATAAGGAGGATAAACATGAGTAAGTATGTTCGTCCCCAATGGAATCGTGATGCATTTAATTGTCCACATTGTGAAGCTTATGCTAAACAAGACTGGTTTGATGCGGCAGGAGGCAAAAGGAGTAAACGTACTTATAATGGCTTTTTCAATGATTTGTCTGTGAACCTTTGTTCTAGATGTGATAAATATGCTGTGTGGCATAATGTAACAATGATATATCCGATTTCCTCCAATGCTCCATTACCTTCCGAAGATATGCCAGAGGACATAAAGAGTGATTTTATTGAAGCTAGAAATATAGTTAATTCTTCACCAAGAGCTGCTTGTGCTCTATTAAGACTTGCATTACAGAACCTTATGCCTCACCTTGGAGAAAAAGGTAAAAACTTAAATGATGATATTGGAAGCTTAGTTAAAAAAGGTCTTCCTGAAAAAATACAAAAAGCACTCGACTCTGTTAGAGTAGTTGGGAATAATGCCGCACATCCAGGAGAAATAGATTTAAAAGATGATATGGAGACAGCTATATCTTTATTTGGTTTATTAAATATGATAGTTGAAGTCATGATTACTCAGCCAAGGAAAGTTGAAGAAATATTCAATAAACTTCCTGAAGGTGCTAAAGAAGCAATAAAGAAGAGAAATAAAACTGAATGATTTTATTAGGAAGCAAAAAATCTTATGCTATTGAAATTCTATATGGACATCGAAGAAAAACATAACTGCCGCAAGTGTATTATAGTGATGGTGGAAGCCAAAGAACTTAAAGCCTTGGCTTCCCTGGATTGAAAAGGACAGCAGAGCGGATTAGCACCTCATTGGGAGAGACGCTTTAGATTTATAGACTTCTCATTAAAAAAATAAGGAGGATTGATATGGCAACATTCATTGCCAGTGTTCCAAGCATTGAAGGATTCCTTCTACTACTGATAATAATCCTGATTCCAGTTGCACTTGTTATCGACATTAAAACAAGGCAGAAGAAAGGCGAAGTTAGAGGCGCTGACAGTTGTCCGCTTTGTGGAAAAATGAAAGATATGCATAAGGCCAAATTATTGTACGGCCAGGCGGTCTGTAAGAAATGTTACTACGCATTTGCTAACCGCCGCCAACTGGCCTTTGCCATTGATATTGTTCTGTGGAACGTATTTTTTTATTATATTGTGTTCTTGATCGGCGGCAGCTGGACAAGAGAAGGACTCTGGGGATTATGGTATTTATTCCTTCCTGCTTTCTTTATGAAAGATGCGTTTGCTGGCCATTCACCAGGGAAAGCTATCTGCGGGGTTCAAGTTATAAACGAAATAACTGATAAACCCATTGGTCTCGGGAGTTCGTTCAAAAGGAATTTGACTTTGCTTATTCCCTTCGTGCCTCTAATTGTTGCTTTTCAACTTTGCAAGGGACATCGGCTAGGAGATGATTGGGCCAACTCAAAAGTTATATGGAAGAAGTATGCGTCACATCCTATATTTCTGCCAAAACCACCTCCAGAATCTGTTTTGAAAGCAGAAAAGGCCCCAAAGGAGTTTTCGAAAGCAACTAAACTTGAAATCAGTGGGAAATTTGAAGAAGCAATCAAGATGTACGAGCACATTATTGAAACCTATCCTGATACTGAAACGTCGGCAGACGCAAGAATCAGCCTTGATAATCTCAAGAAAATTATGGAAGGTTAGCGATCTAAAGTGTGATGAGATGATTACCGATGAAAACCAGGCGCTTCTCACTCCGAAATAAAATCCATGAGCATTATGTGAAATTCCTCTCCCTCTGGAAGGACGCTGACCTGGGTATTGCTGAGGTTGAGGGTGCAAAGAAGAGGCTGGCTGGGCTGAAGAGTAAATGAGGCGAGTGGAAGCCAGCTTACCTGGCCTCCCGGGAGCTAAAAAGACAGCAGAGCGAATTAGCACCTCACATGATTAATGCATAGCACAGGGAAGATTTAGAGAAAAAGCGGTGCTTCCTTCATTAACTGTTGTTACTAAGCCGAAATCCACGTAAACTTCTCTACTTGGACCCGAGTTCTCATAAACACGGAAAACCACCAAAAAAGGATTTTCAGTGCAGTAAAGATTTC
>SDBT01005047.1_pt1 | contig 22272 bp, 25 predicted proteins | sample 2277101 | NCBI WGS metagenome assembly SDBT01 (sample SAMN10404973, study PRJNA504765) | marine sediment metagenome | isolation source: marine sediment core GS10_PC15, 103 cmbsf | place: Arctic Ocean: Southern Knipovich Ridge | collected 2010 | reverse complement strand
CATTAAGATATTCTCGGAGATTAGAGCAACATAGAATGTCATCTTGGAAGATCGCGTACCTATGTGCGTAAGGCTCACGAATGTAGAGTTCCCACAGAGCAAGCCACCAATTTCCCATTGGTAGAATTGCGTCACCCCTGCCTGTGATTGGTAGGTCTAAAGAAGCATATTCAGTTTCGGCTAAATGACTATCCACAAATAAACGTGGACGTGAAAACCCTGCCTTTGCAAGTGATGCTAGGGTTTGTTTTAGGAAGCCGTTGTTTTTTCGGGATGGTACTGTGGTTACGCCGTAGGCCCATTGATAAATTTTTCTCATTTTTCGCTCCTTAAAATTCTGATTTACTGGAATCGTTCGATAGGGATAACCTCTACAAACCCGTGGGCTGCCCCTGCTGCCCCGAAGTTCCCCCCTCCTCCAGTTGTTGTTGTATTCAGCCTAAGAAAATCATTGTTGACAAACCCCGTCCAAACTCGCCAACCCTGGGGTATAGCCGCCGTGGTTAAGTTCCAGAGCTTAATTGTTCCGATCTTGTCGTCAAGGTACCCACCAGCGATGATAAAGCTACTAAGATTTCCACCTTGTCCAGGTTTATGAATACTGCTTGGCATATCAAGATTGGTCCCTGCCTGGCGATACATGATGATATTACCAGTTCTAATATTAGGATCTCTCTCTGTTCCATTTTTTGGCAGCCAAACTACAATCTCTACGTCAGGCATCGTTCCTAAGCCATCTGGAGTAGTTGCTGAACCATCATAAGGGAATTGTCCTGTAACTACACCACCTGTACTGTCGATAGAAATTACTGGATTACAAATTACGTAGGGCATATCATGGTTAGCGTTCGTATCAACCCAATCAGCATTTGCCTTAGCATAACAAACTTGTAATCCGGGAACACCTAACACGAGAACAGCTAGTCCACCATCACTAAGATTTTCTGTTACGTCCCCTGGAGGACCTGCTAGATTATTAGGCAAAACAACAAAACCAGGTATTCCAGGGTAGAGTTCAGTTCCACCAGGGATAATCCCATAAGATTGTCCTATTAGTGCAAAGGGATACCCACCAGCGGGAAGAGTGTCTTGATTGATTCTTGCCAATACTGGTTTTGCTAGGGCAAAAGTACCTATAGTTGCGTTAGCATACTCTTGAAAATTGTTCCCTGTGCCTGCGGCAGGGTCAGTACCTAAACCCCATGGACCTGTAATTATCGGGAGATTAGCAAGTTGCTTAGTAGTCGCAGCAAGAAGCTTCCCCAATATCCCACTACCAGTACCTTCAGCAGCATCCAGGAATCGGTAGTCAAGGCCATTTTGGATTACTCCTGCACTGTGAGGTGGGTAGTCATCAGATCCCTTAGAGAATCGAAACCACTCATCATCAGGAGTTGGAAACGAGACAAGCTCTAGTCTGTCGTTAGCGGCGGTGGCCCATACCCGCAATCCGGGATGAATTGAGTTAATTACGTTAGAAAGTGAAAAGCTATCTTGCGTGACAATAAGACCCGTCAAGTAGATTTGAACATCACCTGTTGCTGTTCCTGCTATAAGGTCAGATGTCTCAAGCAGAAGTGAGTCAGAGTCTTCGTCAGAAGGTGTAGGTATTGCCCTAACAAAGAATTCTCGGGAAGACTCTTCCCAAAGGGGGAATGTTGTTACTTTGTAATTAGCTGCACCCGAACCTGCTGGAGAGATTGCAAGCCATCGGCCTTGCTTGGAACGAACGACAATTATCCACTGTTGTGCAATAGCATCAAGTGTGATGTTGTAAACAGTCTTGTCTAAGCCTGTGTAAGCTTCTAGTGCGTCTACATCGTTAATCTTGTAGATGTCACAAATAGCAGAGCCGGGTGTATCACCGGCACCAGGAACGCCAGCTATCAATTCAGAAGCAGCGGAAATGCCACCTTCGGGAGGTAGTGCAACGTAGATGTCTGGTGACTGGAACTTGTGTTTCTCTGTGTACTTCTTAGTGTGAGTAACCCTAGAACCACGCCACCATTTAATCAGGTCACGTATTACCCGCCAGTCATTATCTGATATGAGAATTTTCGGCATGGTATCACTTAGGAAAGACTGTGATAGTAAATCGAGCAATACCCTTTTGGCATCGGATCTGAAGGTCTTTTGGCTGGGTCGGGTAGTTATAGAAGGGTTGACCTGGAGCAATAAGGAAATACCCCCAACAACAATTATCGGGAGTGACTCGTATTTCCAGAATCTTAGCTTCTGTTTTTGCGCGTTGCTCCGGGGTAGGTTGCTTTTGGAGAAACTTGCCTTCCTCATTTACGATGTGGATAGAGCCAACATCAAGCGGACCATCTTTAGGGGCAAGCCAGCCAAAGTCAAGAGGTTCCCACTCCTCACCTACGCGACACCTGCGCTGATAGGGTTGCTCATCGGAAACCAACTCATGACGCATATTGGTTTCAAGAGTTATGGGGTTTTCACCGGGATTTCGATGATACACAGTCGATAGAATATTGACTGTGCTTTTGGTGCTGGGTTCAGGTTTTTCTGCTGTTCCAGAAAGAGTAGGTTTGGCTTCTTGGGGGTCCATAGTTTCGCTCCTATGATTAGTGGTTATACTTCAAATGCCTCAACGAGTACATTGATAGTGCCAGTTGAAGCTTTGATACGTAGTGTATTCGTGTTAGCCCCTACCGTGCCTGCACCTGTACCGAGTTCTCCTGAAAGAAGACGAGATAATCTACGCACAAAAGACTCGCCCGGGAGGCACTCATCTATAGGAAAGAAGCGGGCAAGTTCAGGGTCCCAGATACCTATTGTGATATAGTTGGTATCGTCTAAGTTTTTGATTCGACAGAGAGCAGGCTGGGTGAGTTCCGAAAAATCGACATCAACACCTACAACTGTAACTGCAATGGCTCCTGGTGTGGGTCCTTTCGTGCCTGTTACAGTGGGGGTGAATTGCTCACTGCCAGAACGGTAGTCAAGCTGGGTAATTATTCCTGACAACTTCCGAACAGTAAGAGAAGATCGAACTGTGGCTTCTCTGTTCATGGTTATACGCCTATTTCTGCTGGAATTCCAAGAGCTAGGAAGTCTGACTCAGGGTAGAATTGCACTCTTTTGATCTGAGCACCTGCCGCGTCTGTTACAGCACCTGCTGCGTCTAAAAGAACTGTTCCATCTATATGTTCAAACTCATCTGTGTGAACAACCCAGTCATTTCGATTAAGGACGTTTCCACCTGCTCTAAGAACCCGAGTTCCCTCTTCTCGAATGTCTCGGTCCCAAAGAGGTGGAGTCAGTACCCCAGCCGGGAGGTTGTTTCCTTCAGGGTTTTGGGCGATGTCAAACCCAAAGTTCCGAACATAATAGACGAAATCCCCTGAATACTTACGCTCCCATGATAGCTCAGATAGTTTAATAGCTCTAGCTGGAAGACCCCACAAGACATTGTCATTGACTGTATCAACCATCTGTGTAATATCACCGAGATCAAGAACAGCTTTGTTCTGACTGATTTGTACTTGGTGACGATTAGCGTCAAATTCCAAACCACGGAAAGGTTCAAAGCTGATTGACTGGATAAGCTTCCCATCTTTGTCTGTTAGCGGCATCTCTGGATTGGTTGTGTACCTAACAGCAGAACCCTTAATTCGTTGAGGCTCTAAAAGGGGGTCTTCTACAGGGGTGTCTTGTTCACGATCCCATGGCTTTGTGCTGAATGTTTGGTCCACTGTCCAAGTGTCATTAGGATCACCGTCAGTAACTCTGGGTGCAATTCGCATAAAGGGGGTGCAAAACGCCCATGAGTCAATGTCGTTGTCAAAAGACCAGATAGATCCAGTCAAAGGGAGTCCAGGCGTTAGCATCACGGCAGCGGGCCCGTCAACTGTGTTAGCTATAACGATATGCTGGATGTTGTAAGTTCGATGACCCGTTTGCCTGTCACGAGTCATAGACCAGGTTGTTTGACCGTCACGGATTACGGTTGTCATAGGTCATCCCCCTCGCTGTCACCATGAAAAGCCTCAACCCAAAAATCAAGTTGTGTGGACATTTTTTCAGAGATTTTTTCGAGGAAAGTCGTTTGTTTTTTCTCTTCTCCGGCAGCCTCTTTAATTGCGGGGTCTTTACTTACTTTCACTTCTGCTTCCAAGTTAGCAGCATTCAAGTCAGCTTCTGCAAGTTTTGCTAAGTCACGGAAAGACCCCACGTCTGTAGCTTCAACTGTTGTGAATCGTATAGGAATGTTAAGTTCTGGAGCTTGCACAGAAGTGGCGCTAGCAAACCAGTCTTTGATTGCTTGGCCTGCATTGCCTAAGAACATGTCTAGATCGAACTTACCTTTTAAGGCAGTTGTTTCTTCAGGATCACCAAAAAGCAATTCAGGTAATTCCACCTTAAAGTCAGCACCTTCAAGAGCAGAGGGAAGTTTCTCATACTGTTCCAGCATAATTCGTCTAGTGCCTTCAAGCCAACCTTCACCGTCTGCCGCCTTTTCTGCGTCTCCACCCAGGTCATCTAAGAAAGTCTGGAGTGTCTCTTTTGCGGTTTCTCTATCAGAATCATCCCCGTCGAATATGGCAGCTAGAATACCCGTCGCTCCGGAAGCAAATCCAATAAAAGCAGTACCTGACATTTGGAGACCCGCTTGTATTGAACTGGGCATATCTATTTCAAACAACTGTTTGAAAATAGTTATCATCTTGGCTTGCCAGAAATTGCCTAGACGAAATCCAGTTTCAAAAAAGATGACAAAAGATTTGGCGGCGTTTTTTGTGAAAGTTACAACGACTTCGCCAATACTCCCAAACAGACTTAACCAGTTTTCACGAAACCACTCAATGATAATTTTGGCATTTTCCTGAAAGTTTCTAAAGAATCCAATGGCCTTTTTAGTAAAAGACACTACAGTGGAAGACACAAATTTCCAGGCAGCTAAAAGTCCATCGGTACCAATAAGTGTCATGACAATAGCTGCAATTGCTACACCAATTCCTGCGATAGCTGCAATAACAAGACCAATTGGAGAAAGTAGGACAGATATTGCCCCGCCAATCGCAGATATTACCCCGCCAATCGCAGATAGTGCAAAACCAAGGGTGGTGATTGTAATTCCTAAACCAATAAGCAGGGGGCCAATAGCAGCAGCAACTCCGGCTACTATGACAATTACTTTTTTGGTGGTATCAGAAAATGACTTCCACATTTCAGTTCCTGATTTAAGAAAACTTTGTAACTTATCAACAGCCGTAAGTACTAGGGGTAGTACCGTTTTTGAAATTTCAATCAGTGTACTTTTTACTTGTGACATGGCTGACGCAAATCTTCCCTTTGCCGTTTTTCCTGCTGTAATCCAAGCTTTCTCCGTAGATCCTGTTGAGTTCGCAACACCTGCCATGACGCTATCAACCGTTTTTCCGTCTTGGGCAAGTATATTCATCGCTGCACGCAATGCACGAACGTTGGGAATAACCTTCGAGAGAGCTTCTTCATCTTCTCCGAAAGTATCTTTGAGGGTACGCATAACTTCAATTATTCCACCTGGTTCGCGGACTATGTCTCGCAATTGTTGGAAAGACAGCCCTGCACCTTCGACCATTTTCCTTGCTTCATCTGTTGGTTTTTGTAATGTGAGCATAATTGCACTAATTGCTGTCGCACCCTCGGCAGCGTTCGTGCCTGTACGAGACATTACAGCCAGTGTCCCAGCAACATCCTCAAATGCAATTCCCATTGCAGATGCCATCGGCAGTACAGAACCAAGAACAGGTGCTAAACTCGCAGCCTCTAACTTACCCTCTCTGACAGCAGCAGTTAAGATATCTGTTGCTTGAGAAGCCCCAAGTACCTTTTCTCCGTAAGCAGTCACAGCCGAAGTAACAGCGTCAGCAACAGTTATAACTTCACCTAAACCACCTGCCGAAGCTTTTCCTGACGCAGTTAAAACGTCCATTGCTGCTTTACCCCGAAAACCAGCAGAAGTCACGGCAAACATACCGTCAGATAGTTCTTGAGGTGATTTGCCAAGTGCTGGACCTAGTTTTAATATATCTTTTTTCCACTCGTCAACTTGTGCTTGACCAACGCCAACTAAACCAACAATTTTTTGCATTGATGCGTCAAAATCAGTACCCAATTTCACACTCGCAGCACCAAATGCGATAATAGGTGTAGTTAAACCTACCAACAAGCTTTTCCCAACACGGCTTACCCCCTGTCCGAATCTCTGCACTGATTTACCAGCAGACTTTAAGCTACTAGCAACGTTTCTTGCCATGGTTGCAAAAGAACGAGAAACTTTTTGATCGGCTTTTGCAGCAGCTATCTCAGCATCACGCAGCATCTTCTGATAGTCTGAGGCATCCCCGACTAGTCGGACAAGCAACCTTTCAATTTCTGTTTCACCTGCCATTACTCTTTCCCCTTAAATCCAGTTAGCCAGAACCAACGGGCTTTCGATTGTGTGGCAGCTTCTTTCTTGCTTGTGGTCGTTGCCCGCTGTTTTTTTCTGAAAGAAAGCTTGAAGTGTTTAAGCTGAATCCGACCAGGTTGCTTCTTAAACAATCGGGCAACTTGTTGGGCAATTTGCATCAAGTAGTGATCTGACTTGGTCGGGCGTTCGAGTTCTTCATCAAGCCATTGCATCCACATCAGATACTCTCGGTGAGTTATCTCATGCATACACATGCGCAGAGGCATGTGTAGGTGTGAGGCTAGTCGGAACCATCCTCCATAGTCTCGCTGGAGTTTTTTACCAGGCTCTCACGTTGCTCAATTTGCTTGGCAAGCAACTTCTGTTGTTCTTTCAGAGCTTCGATACTCTCGCCTGCTTCAGATAGGTGGCTAATAAGCTTGACACGCTCATACAAGTCTTTTTGTACACGGTCAGGCCAACTCTGAATCTTCTTCAAAGGTACGAGAACACCAGCTTCGTCAAATAAGCAGAGAGACACTAAGAAGGGGTCGATGCTTGCAATATTGGCTGCACCTGCTACTTGCCCATTTACCATTTTGATTGCATTAGTTCGAGCATTTCGCCACTGTGTAGCGGTATCGCCCGAGGCTTCCCTCAACACGTATTTGACATTGCTGATTTTGACGGGAACCTCAGCAAGAGTGACGTCGCCAAAGTCCATTTCTTCCAAATGAATACTCATTTTTCGCTCCTAAAGTGTTAACACTAAGGGGTCCCAATATTGGAAACCCTTCCAAGATAAAAGACAGTTTACGTACCTGGAACGTCGACATAAACAGGAGCTTCTTCAGCACCCGTTAAGGGATCGGCATTGGTTGGTACGAACGTTACTGTAGCTTCAGGTTGTTCCCCTTCAACCAAATTGGCAGGTTCAAATCGTTTAAGGAACCCATAGAAAGCTAGCTTAGAACCATCAGGAAAGATCACGGTGATTGTTTGTTTGATGTTGATTTGTGCTATGGTCTGTGAAATTGCAATCGGATCATAGGCAGCATCAACAGAGAACTCTTCTAACGTTTTCAAGTGACGAGGTGCAAATGTCCTCCAAATGGTGTTATGCATCGTCGTTTGCGGTACTGAGTCACCACCATCAATCGGAGGAACGCCTACAGACTTTTCCCAGAATGAAATTGTCAGTAGATTTTCCAAAGCAATCTTAGTCGAATGGCCATCTTCAAGATGGATACCAGAAGGTGTGCCACGTACTTTTGCACTAGGTGCAGTCATTTCTCTTCTCCTGTTAAGCCCATTGCCGAATTGTGACTTCAGCGTTAATAGTAAACAGATTTCTTTCAGAAACTGGGTTTTGTTTTCCCAGGGAAATTACACTACTTTGCTTTGAGATAGCATAAATGGTGTATGAACTGGCTGAAACAATCACTACTTTGTTTGTCACTTGGTCCATTAGGACAGTTAGTGCGTTCGCCTTAGCATACCCTGTCGTTTCATCAACGCCCCTAACCATCACTTGAAAACCATAACTTATTTGGACTTGGCCATCAGTCTGGTGTCGTCCATGGGTTCTTCCTGTTGTGTTGTAAATGACAATCGCATTATCGGGACTATCTGCTAACTGGCTAAAGCCTATTGGCCAATCACTCTCAGCACTAGGCAACGTACCCCCACCCAAAGCCACTAGGAGCTTTTGAATGATTTCTGCCGGTGAATGTGTTAGGCTTCCGCTCAAAGCTTTTTCTCCACAAATGCACTACCTTTGAGATTTCCGCTGTCAACAGGGACAAGTTTTTGTGATTCGCGTTGTATCCTCATGGCACCAACTACTAGGGCATTTAACAACGTTGCGGATTCAGTATCTGCAGACCCTTTATATGCTGCGCGAATTACCCTAGATAATTCACCACTGTTACTCAATTCCCTTGTTGGTTGTTCAAGGAATTTGGCTTGTCCTCTACCTTGTGGGTCCCAGTATTTTCCGGCTCGCTGGGAGCCGTCAGGGCGTTTGCCTATTCTGTCTAGTCCTCGGAGTTTCATCTCAATTAGCTCATGCACATAAACAGCATAGCGGGCTTCATACCCAACTACTACACTACCTCTGTCACCTGTAAGTGACTTTCGTCGACGGTCTTCCAGTTTGTCGAGTAGTGCTTTTACATTTGTTATACCTGCAAGATTAGCCACTATGCGCAGTTCATAAATTTGATTTGAAAATCACCAGCAATTACTGGGAATGTATCCTGTAATCCGGCTCCTGTTTCGACAATAAAATATGCATGGAAAGTCCCAACAGTGTCAACGTCATCAGCTTGTGGGGCGTACTGGACTAGGCCATTAGTAGCGTCCGTGACGGTTACGTTTGACGATGTCTCAGCGACTTTGTCTACGCCTAGAGCAGTACACATTCTGAACTTTGGGGTTAACCCACTCAGGTCTACAACTGTATTGTCTGGACGTTTGAGAGTTGCGGCTATCGCGATTCGCCGGTCGCCTATTTGGCGTGTCTGTATTTGTATTGCCATTTAATCACCTCTCAAACTGAACTTCTTTGTGCTCGTGCCTTCTAATGAAAAAGAAGAATCAGCAGTACCTCTCAGACTAAATTTTTTTGTGTCTGTGCCAATCAAAGCAAATCTGGTTGTAAGGATGCCAATGTCTCGACCTATAGGAGGCCAGTATCTTGGGTTGAAAAAATGGTTTGCCCAGTATCTTAGTGGGAACATGCTATGCGGGGGGTGCTAAAGTTACTGCTGACCTATTTCCGCTACTGTCTACCGTTGCTGTAATTCGTGTCGTCGCTACGCCCGCACCCAAGATGACTACTTCTGTTGTCGCTGCCCCTGAAATCTTACCACCATTTGCAGCAGCGTTAATTGATAGTGCTTGGCGGGCATTCAACCCAACTTCTACAACTACTGAATCAAGTCCAGCAGCAGCAAGTGAATACCCTGTCTTAGTTGTTACTACTGTTGTTGTCCCTACTGTTGTATTAGTAAGTCCGACTACCGTTGTAGGAGAGCCTACATTAGCCCAGTCGATTCCTGCCTCGCCTCCTGCTGACACGTCCAAGGATCTTCCCTCGACCGTCGAAGACAGCCAGTCCGTGTTGTTTTTGACAACCGAGGTTGTGCCATTGTCTTGGATATTTCCGCTGCTATTTCCGCCTAGTGTATTACCGTAGACCATGGCGTCAGTTGAGGCCCCGCCTATATTGATGCCCCACCCTGTCGCTCCGTGTATAGTATTGTTGTAGATCTGCGTGTTGACAATCGTTCCGTTTTCTACGAGAATCGCGTCTCCAGCCGTGTCCGCGAACTCATTGTCGAAAATCGCGTTATTGCTGGCCGCGCCGCCCGTGCCGCTGATGTGGACGCCTTGCCCGCTTCCCGAAACACCGGTCCCAAAAAAGTGGTTGTCATGAATCCGCATGTTCCCGCCGCGATTAGAGTGGATACCATCACCCCTCGTGTCGAGAAACCAGCAGTTATGAATACGGTGGAAATCGGCGTCGGTAACATTGATACCATCTCCTGATCCGGTCGTACCTGTCCCGATCTGTATACCACTGATCTCAATGCCATCAGCGGTAACCAAGAACGTATTCCCGCTACCTGTTCGGGTGACAATAAAGTCTCTTCCCGGCCCTCGAATGAACGTGTATCGCTTGCTGATCGTCGTGGTAGCCGCAACGGTGTGTGTCGTTACTCCCCCAGCCGCCCCCGCCACCAGGAAAATCACATCATGGTTGTTCGCGGTGACAGCGTTGTCGTGACAATCCTGGATTGTGAGGTATGGGTCCAATCGACCGCCCCGATTACCATTCGCGTGTGTGTCGCCGTTGACCGGGTCGACGTAGAAAAAACCACCTTGCCAGGTGTGGAATCCTCGTTGACTCTCAATCAGATCAGCGTTGCGATCAGCTTGTGCGGAAGTCGCCAACGGCGTGAGCGTGAACGACCCAATAAACCCGGTCGGATCTTGGGAATCGACGTCAATGGTCACATAGACCAGATACGTCGCATTGGCCACGAATCCGTTCGCCACCGTAGCCGCAACCGCTACCGAATGGCAACCGGGAGGAAAATTGACGTGAGTGAGCCGGTCAGCGATGCCACTCAGAACAGGTGCGGCGTTCGCTGCCGCCCCCGCTAGGTGTACGTCAAACGTAGGTGTCGCGCCGTCGTCCCCGCTTCCGCTGGTATTGTTCGACGCGAACCCCAGGTGTACGGTAGATTCGATTGCAGCGTTTTGGTGTGTCATGCACTCACCAGACCATTATAGAGGGACTTCCCTAGATTTGCTTTTTGAAATAGCGGTGGTTTCGCGTCAAACTCCCAGTTCGTCGTCAATCCGCCGTCGGTCCACCCCACCGCGTGAATTTCCGTACCGCCCGAGGCATCGCAGCCGGCGACAGATCCAACCCCACTCGCCACCGCAGACCCGACGACCGATAGCGTCCAACCTGCTGAGCCAAATAGCGATTGCCCATCAGCCGTGAAATCACCGCCGATCGTCCATGCGCTGCCGTCGAGCGGATCTTCGGTCGGGCCCGAGAACCCGAACGCTGCGGCCCAGTCGCAGTTGCCGTCAACGGCCGTGGCGAATCCGGCCGGATCGTAGCTGCCGTCAACTCCCGCAAATGCAGCCGTACTCATGTCGTCGCCCTGGGTCACCGTCCCCGCCGATTTGTCAACTGTTAGGGCCTCGATAGCTTGGCCGCCGAAGTCGATGGCTTGGTTGGAGGTACCCGAAAGGGTCATGGTGCCTGTGCCGCGAGTGTAGGTAATCGTGCCCGCTGTCTCAGTCCTTATGACGTCGCCGAGGATCTCGATGTTGGAGTTGTTGATGCTATTATCGATGACGATCGTCGCCCCGGCAGCGATATTAGAGAATTCAAGATCACCACTGAACACGTAGCTACCGGACGACAATTCAAATGCGAATGGCTGACCGATCGCACTTGACGAATGCAGGCGGACAACGCCAGCGTCGTAAGTCCCAGGAATCATCAAGTCGCCAGACTCCGGTCGGCTGAACTGCAAAACGGAAATATCTACGACGGCCCCAGCCGGGAATACTGTAATCCCTTGCCCGCCCACTGGTGTTTCGATAGAATATGTTCCGAGCCCAGTCAATCGACCTGACGCCCCGAATACTGTCGTTGCATCGACGTTACTGAAAAACGTCTTACCAGTAGCTACGCTGAGTGTACCGTTAATTGTCGCTGTGCCAAATGCCTGAATATTCTCTGTGACATCAATCGTCGACCCTGATTCGGCAGTGAAGTTCAGTAGGAATTTACCGACCGTGCTGATAAGGTTCCCGACTCCGCTCATGCTTAGCGTGCTCGTGCCCCTCGTATATGTCCCCACTGCGCTGTTGTCGAAATCACCATTCGTTAGTGCGATCGTCGTTGCCGTCCCCGCAGCAAACTCTCCACTCCCCGCCAGCGTCACGTCCGCCCCGTCGTCTCCCACCAGGTTAAATGTCGCCAGGTCGATCTTGGCCGAAAAAGTCGCTTGCATATCGAAACCAGCGTGTGCCAAATTGGCAAACAACGTGCAGGGGTTATCACCCCCGCTGTCGTAGGTAATCGTATCGCCCGATCCAGGAACGGACGCGCCGCCAGCGCCGCCACTGGTAGCCGCCCAGTTGCCTACTTTCGTCGAGTCGGTATCCACGATACCTCGCCAGAAACGAACAGCCACGCTTACGCCTCCTCGGGAATTCGATCCATGCGCAGATGCGCCGTAACTCGCATCACCACCGATGTCGCCAGCGGCGGCACCTGATCGTTGACGAGCACCTTGGCGACGTTCACGCCGGTGACTGTCTCTAGGTCGTCCTGTAGTTGGGCAATCGCAGCAGCGCTCGGGAACGCGCCAGCCATCACGCAATTCAGCAGAATCCAGGGCTGATTGGCCGGAGGCTTGACGCTCGTCGATTCGTTGTTGTGGAATCCCGAGCCGGTCGGATCTTGCCCGCGTGTGTCCACGACAACATGGAGCACGGGCTCATCTCCGACATCGATCGCACTCGGCGTGGGCCCCCATAGCCGCGTATTTTCCACCGAGACGATTCCCGCTTGCCCAAGCACGGCCGCCGCGAGATCATCCTCGTCGGATTCGTCAACGAACGGCGACAACAGCAGACCGATAACAGCCCAATGCGTCCCGGCCGGTGGCGTGTAGGTGACCGTCTTTAGCCACGATCCGCCGCTATTGTGATTTCGTCTCTGTTCTTCCGCCGCAGATGGCGGGCCGAATATTTCGAGTGCCATGATTACCTTTCTTGGATAAAATCTACAATCGCCACCCACTCCGTCGCCGTTATCACACCATCCTCCAGCGACGCATCGATAAGCGGCCGCGCGTGTGGATGCTCGGCCAGGGTGTTTCGCAGTCCTATTTCTACACCAGAACCCACGTGATTACCCCTCTGGCCTAGTTTTCAGTGCTGAGATACTCACGGCATGGCTGTCAAGCTGCTCTTCATGCGCGTCGAGTATCACGTCTTGCTCAACGTTTTTGACGACCGCCGCTATGTTGTGCAATTCCGTAGATTGCTCAAGCAGACCAATGCGATGCCACGTCATGATGCCTGTGATAATTACAGTGGTAATAATCGGGGTGTTGATGAGCAATATCGTCGCCCACGACAATCCGCCGTCACCGTTCATTTTCGATTTCGCCATTATTCAACCCCGGTTAGCTTGTTGGTTTAGGTGCGTTTCCATTAAGCTTCTTTTCTACTCTTCCATCTGTTCGTTCATCTAGTTTGCCTAGTCCAAAATCAGCAGCTTTACGCATTAGGGCGATAAGCCAATCCCCTGCTTTATCATCAAGCTTTGTCGTTGTTGTTGCCGTTACCCGCTCAATAATTTTGTCTAGGCCGTTGATCCCCGTCCGAACTGTCCGACGTGAAAATAGACGAATGAACTTACTCCAGCCGAATTTGCTGAAGAGGAAAAAAGCAAGCAGCAAACCACCACCCCAACCAAGCGTACTACCAGATAATCCGATAGTTCGGAGCCAAGCCGTTAATGCTACCCAGATAGCCCCAGAAGAGCCCGTAAGAGCCTCGCTCGCATGCGCATCCGTATGCGTAGGCATTACGGGCGATGCCCTAGAAGGGGGCATTACAGGCGTTACAGGAACAGGCAAGACAGGGATTTGAGAAGGCTGTTGTAGATACTGTTCAGCCATTGAAATAGCATCCTCTACCCGAGATTCTAAAGCAGAAACACGGCCCTCCAAAATGGGGCTACTTCCGCCCTGATTCTGCCGAATCAACTCCATCAATGCTTGTTCTCGTTCTAAGTCGATTCGGGCTTGGTCAGTTGCTGCCTGCGCGTTCCAAGGCACAAGGAATCGCTCTATACAAACTTTCATTTGATCGGAATAGGTACCTACTGTGATTGCTTCATGTTGCCCTGTACCCCAAAGAACCGCAACTAATTCACTTTGTGCATTAACAATTGGACCACCTGAATCCCCATCCCTAGCTTGACCAGTAACTCGGAGCGTGTTCTTTTTGCCCCCAGTTTTGGAAGACACATACCCCTGAACTCTGCTAGACATCTGCCGATATTGCCCTGTCCCAGAACCGTAGCCAATACACCAAACTGGATCACCTTGAAGTGCGGGAGTAGATGCAACAACGATAGGCTCAGCAATAGGCCGTTGAATAGCAATTAACGCAAGGTCCCATTCAGCATCTCTGCCAACTAAAACCCCTGAGAATTCTCCCTCTGGTAGCATTACACTAATAGATTTATGGGATTGCCTCCGATCACTAATGAAACAGTGGTCAGTGGTTACAATAAGGCCACTATTTTGATTCTTGTCGATTAGTGACCCTGAACCATACTGATGACAACCAGGAAAGCTAATCTTGATTCTTGCTACACAAGCGAGAGGTTGCCCTGAGAATTGGGACTGTTGGGGAATTTGTCCCTGATTGAAGATCCCTAAAACTGGAGGACACCCATTAGGACCGCAAATCTGACCTGGACCACACTGCGCAGGGCTTTTCTCTGAAAGAAAGAAGGGGCTGATTGCTAGGAGTATTACCCCTAGCAGCCTTCCAATAGCCATGTTCTTCATTGTTCACTCCTAAACAATTGTGGGAAGTGTGTTGTGAAATCTCATTAGCTGAACAGTTCTCCGGAACTTCCGGCCTTTAACGTCTGGGATTTTAGAAAAATTGATAACCTTTCGTAGGTTGACGGGTGGCGAAGCTATGTCTTCTAATTCGCCTAACCACATAATGCTCCCAATAGCTATGTCTTGACCTACGACAACTTCAGCGACTATGGATGTTACATTGCCTTTTCCATCAGGATCTTCTATTTTGGTGTCTTCCCAGCGGACGTTAATTTCAGCAGCAGCCGAAACGCTTAGACTGTTGTCGTCAGCAAATGTTGTGGTAGCAGCCCACAACACGGCTTTCTGAAACAGGCAGTCTGATTCCATGGCTGGCATGCTTAGTCCCTGTCTACGTAGTCAGTTTGTCCGCTGGGGGGTTTGCCAAGCCAACCCATACCCACGGTTTGTCGTTTGCCAAGAGAAGAAAGAAATCCACTAATATCAAGGTCCTTGGCAGTTTGGCCCCAAGGAGAAAAATCGAGACCCATACCCGTCTGGCCATAAAAGGTAGCCGAAGCATTCCCAGTCTTTTTTGCCAGGTACGCAGGGTCTCGAAGAGAGTAGTAGTGTGCTGCCAAGTTAGCTTCAATCTGCTTGAGCAAATCAGAGGTTAACACACTATTAGAATCGCTGGCAGAGATTTTGTCCGTCAGAGCAACAGCAATGTCAATAAACGCCTGAACGTCTATCGTTGATTCACTATTAACTAAGCTTCGGACGTCGTCTTGTTTGATTCGCTGTGCCATTGACTCGCTCCCTGTAAGTAGACTGGGTGTAAAAGTCTACTGAAGCTGCATTTCACCCCGAATGGTTGAGAGAATTTCATCTTTTCTTGTTGCTGTGCCCAATTCAATCCCACCCTCTTCAGCAAATTGTCTGAGTTGTGCAACCGTTTGGTTTTCTAGGTTGTCGTCAACGTCTTCTTGGTTCTCTGAAATCGGGGCAAAGTTGTTAAGCAAAACGAAGCGAGGGCGAATACCACTAGGGTTATTACGCAGGAGAAGATTCTCCTCTGTTTCGATAATGTTCTGCCCTTCGATTCCAGACGTGTAGGTCTTGCCACCAAAAGAGTGAACGCCTCGAATAATCTTGAATTTGTGCATTACATCGCTCCTGTATTTGTGTAAGTGAAAACCCTAAAGGCTGCTAGGTAGAGTTGAACGTCCCAAATTCAATTCGATACCTAGCAGCCACCCATCCTCATGACCTAAGCTGTGGTCGCGTGAACGATACCAGTCTTAGCACCTGCGTTGGTCTGATCCGTGCCGATGAACTGGCTTCGGATATTCGGCACTTGGATAGCCATGACTCGAAAATTTTTCTTCATGGTACCAACGGTTTCCCACCTAACCGTGGTAATTTCCATACCACTGATAGCGCGGATAGTTTCTGGCATCATCTGTACCAACAGCAAAGCACTGGTATCAGTCCAGAAATCAAGACGACGAACATCTTGAATGTCGTCAATTTTTCGCAACCTTTCCCGGATAGTGCTAGTTGAGGTCGCAACACCGTCAGCGGGATCACCAACAACATAATCTCTATTTAGATATTGATCCCAGTCGTTGGTAGTGTAAAGCATGTATGGACCAAAGAAGTTCTGAGCCGTGGCCAAATCAATCATGGCCAATACCTCAGTCACAATCACATCTGGATCTGCCGTCGTGTTTGACGTCAAGTCCGTCTTCGTGATACGGTCAGGGTGGTTGGTGTAGCCATAAACCGTAGAATTGTTGTCGTATGCACTGTTGTTCGCATACGTCATACCCGTGGTTGTACCAATGATCGTTTTCTCGATCGTGTCAGCAACACGCCTGGCAGCCATCTCACCCATGGTTGTGGAAATAGGCATACCCTTTGCCCGACTAATCTGAATTTCTCGTTCACTAAAGTCAAACGAGGAATGCGTGATGGGCAATGGAACTGCATCTAACTGGAAAAGAGGCTGATCGGAATTGCCCTCACTCAGATCAAACATGTCGACATGTGCTTCACCGGAATCTGACACCCGCTCAAACTCAAAAATTGAGTTGCTCATACCTGGAATACTCAAGGTATTCGCGGCTCTCGCGTCAGCCCATGCACGTAGGCGAGGACGCGCAGCCTTGATGATAGCCCGGTCAAGCCGAATCCAATCATCCTTGCGCATCGTCGTTTGATTCAAGGACAGGGGCATTAAGCCCTTAGTAATAGCCTCAGCAGCCCGAATCTGCATCTTAATGGGGAACATATCCCCAGTGTTATCGTCGATTTTGTACTTACCAGAATTAACAGTAAGCAACACGTTTCCACGATTGTCAACGTATGGTCGACAAAAACCGGAATCATAGTTGATATGAGCAAGTTGTTGACCAACCTCCCCATACGCTTGGTTGTTCAGAATGAAATCAGGATTCTGTGTAAACATGTCTTCTCCCTAAAGTGAACACCCTTTGGGTGTATTTGTTGTTTGGTTTACTGACCTGTGTACAGACAGTGAAGCAGTTGGTCAGTTACAGGCTTAGTAGACACTTCAAGGCATACGAACGGTTCACTTTCAGGATCACCAGTCGTTGCAAGAAGTTTGCCCGTGCCATCATCGACCATCAAAATGTCACCCAAGGCGTGATTGTCACCAGTACCAGCAACGTCCTCAAGAAGCATGTTGAGTTCTTCACCCATCACGGGGCAATACAAAAAGCATCTACTACCCGTAACGTAGGCAGCAGTAGCTGCTTTGCCTTGTAACTTATCGGGCAAAAGCACAGCGATGATACGACGATCACCGTCAGCACCAACACCCTTAATACCACTAGCACTAGTCGTGCCGTAGGGTTCCCAAGTAAAGCGACCGTCAACCTTCGCTTCACTCCAATCAATTTCCATTACCGTTCCTGGCTTGGGAGTTCCAGTTACCTTGCCTTCAAGGTGTCGTCCTCTAGGGTTTGCACTAACAATGATTTTATTGCCTTGCGCCATTTCATTTTCTCCTGTATAGTGTTAGTCTACTAACGTATGACGTTAGTAGAGTTAGTTTTCTTCACCGAAGTTCCAAGTGGGACTTTTCAAGATGTCTTCTTGATCGAACCCATCAGAATTTTGAACAGCAGGTGCAGAACCTTGCGCACCGAAGAAAGAGATAGGCGGAGTTTCATTTTGGCCTTCAGAAGTCGGAGCCAAAACAGCCAAGTCCCGAAGTTCATCAAGTTCCTTGTCTTTCAGACGATTCACGACAGCCTTTTTCTTGGTGTCGTCTTCAACGTTCGCAACAAGCAAATCAATCAGATGCTGCTTTTCTCGATCAACAATCTCGCCCGCATACTTGAGCGTATTTTGCACTCGCTGAGGAAGAGCAGCTACCAGTTCTTCATCAGTTCGGGGCTTTGCGTTCTGTTCCTTAGTTTTCACAAGCTCTTCCTCCTCTTCTTCCTCGTCTTGATTCTTGGCTTTTTTACCCTTATTTTTCTTAACGAAAAGGGCAGCCTTTTTCTTCTTTTCCTCTTCCGCATCCTGTGCGTTCTTTTCAGCCTCTGCCTTGTTAACTACAAATTCAGTCAACTCAGCCGAGTCATCAGTTCCCGCGAAGTCTTGTAGTGCGTTGATAACCAACTGGTTAGCAAGCATCTTGTCTTGCGCAGCCTTTCGAGATAGCAACTTTTCGTCACTCAGCCCATTCAAGGCAGGAGCATCGCTTTCATCGCAATACTCACAATTCTTGATTATTTCAGCAACATGCTCTGTTCTCTGCTTTTCTGTCAGCTTGGGCATTTCGCCCCCCTTTTCTGAAAGAAAGGAATCATTTTTAGAAACGTCTTCATTCAAAACGCCACAGCCATCATCTAACGAGCAGGCCCCAACTTGGTCAGGGAGAATTGCAAGATGGTCTGGGCGGTAGTTTTTCGCAATGTGCGTGAAAGGAACACCCTCGAAAGAAGAGTTCTTTGGGGCTTTCACGTTGTCAGTGAACAGCCCCGTAGAAAGCTCAATCTGTTGATTGGCTTCGAGCTTGGATGCGATGTCGGGCGAGAGGTTTCGAGTCGTCTCAAGATCGAACCAAGCTTCGCCAACTAACTTGTCATTTTCGATATGAGAATTGTAGAGTGTGCCAATACCCTGCTTCTCATTTACCGCAGGTGACCTGCCAGACAGAGAGTGGCCACTAGAATCAGCAGGATGCCTAATTGTGAGGGGCATCCCATTCCAAGAGTCGACGTTTTTGGCAATCTGTTCTTTGGGGTAAAAGAGGGCCCCTTGACTGCCCTTCAAAACGCCTGGAACAATGAGAGTCACAGGCGCAACGATGAAGTCCCTGCCGTGCAGGGTCTCCCGTCGAGTCACTTTATGGAAGTTGGATATGAATTTCTCCATACCCAATAATAGGTATACCTACAGCCGTAGGCTATAGAAACAGCCAAGAAGGGCCCCTTAGAAGCCCTCAGAGGGCAAATCTAGCGAAACTACATGCATATAGCCTAAAACACGCCTATTGCTCACAAAAATAATTTTTGGCCAAGGGGCTGTACCTTACTACATGCATATAGCCTAGAACACGCCTATTGCTCACAAAAATAATTTTTTGGCCAAGGGGCTGTACCTTCCTGCGAATCCTACCCAGGTGCTTTTTCAAATTAGTGAAAGAGGCTTGATTATTATCTAGGCAGGTCAGCAATTCCCGCCTAGAATGGGGTTCTCCGTCGCTAAGCATCTGCACCAAGCGTTCTTCTGTATCTGTAAATTTTGGTTCTGTCATTTGTTTCTTTCAGTAGATACGCTGTGTTTTTGGTTCAGCTTGTTTGTCGTTTTTCACGATGGTTCCCTCGAATAGGTTTACCATTTGGTTAAAAACCAGTTGAGTAGGATCACCATTGGCAGGCCCAATCTCAGAAAGAATTCGATCCGTATTTGTGTTGAGGCTGGAAACAGTATGCAGGTTCTTCCCAACCCAGACTAGTTGTTTGTCGAGAGTAAAGACTACACCTTGAATACGCATAACCTGCATTATAGATCCCCTTGTAAAACTCCTACGATTAATTTGAAGAACTCTGGATCTTTTTCTGCAAAACCCACGGGATCTTTATGGAGTTGTTGGATTCCCATAGATAAGACTTCTGTATCACTTGAGTCGTACTCTTTGCCAACGTACCAAGCGTCTGAGTTACCTTTGCCATAAAGACTCTCCCAACCATCAGAGTTTCCGATTTCGTTAGCTTCAAAGCTATGCTTAGGGAACTTCTTTTTCAAACTTACGGGTTTTGTAGCTGCTTCAGCTATACGACGTTCCCGGAAATCTTTCATCTTTTGAGTAAGGTTATTAGTTTGATTTTCTATTGCATGCCCCATCTCATGGACAAAGACAGACACGTCATTTTTAGCGGATGTAAAAACCCTCTTTGTTGTTGGGTTGTATTTCGCACGACCGCTATTCGTCAGTTGAAGTGCATGGAATTCAATCGGTCCTTCTCCTGTATCTCTAATCATCCGCTCTACAAAGTCACGTGAGTTTTCAAGTTTGACCTTCCAACGGCCTGTTGTTGTCTTCGTAGTACCTAGTGCTTTACTTTTGAACTGGTTGGTCGAAGTATTTACGATGCGTCTTTGTTCTTTGGGAACTTCTAAAAATTTGTGTGCCTTGTTTCGCATTGCTAGTTGGGTGGCTTCAATACTCTCTTTTGCCCTTCTCCCTTTATCTTCAACGTCTTTCATTTGTTTACTCAAGTCAATTGCTGTTTTAGTTTCCCAGAAATCAGGATCACCTGGTTTTTTCGTTGCATTGTATTCACCCCATTTCTTACCATAACGCTTATTAAGTTGGGTCGACTGGTCTAGACTCTCCTTGACAACCTGTTCTTTCCGTTTGATCTCTTTCCGCTCTTTGTCGAAAGAGGTTGCTAACCTCTTTTGTGTTTGGTTAAGCCTATCATTTTCTTGCAGAGACCTTTTTTGAAAGGACCCACGTAATTCCATTTTTTTAGTCTTAATCCTCTCTATCTCAGTAAGTGACTCTTGTAAAGGCAAATCACCATCAAGTATTGCTTCTGCTTCCCGATCTAGAGCAAGTAGTTCTTGTTTAAGTTTCGTAGCACCAGCCACCAAATCTGTTTCTTTTAGCTTTCGTTTCTTCTCCTGTTTCTCTTTTTTCTGTTCAGTAGTCTCTGATACCCCACTCAGGATACCCGTAGGGCGTTTCTTGGAAATACGACGGTCAGCACCAAGCCAAGAGGATCTTGCCTTTTGTTGTGCGATTGTTCGCTTTGACGTCTTGGGAATCTCAGCTTCTATAGATTGGCGTTGTGCCCTTTTGATTTCTAGGGGTGAACGCTTTTGCTGTATATCTTTGGTTTCGACTTCGCCTGTCTTGGGATTGACGAAGTTCACTTTCGTCTTGTCATCTTTAGGCTCACCAACGTTAGCGGGGATGTAAGCACACCTACACTGTGGGTGCCGAGGGATTAGTCCCCTTGCTTCTTGGACCTTTAGAACAACACCCTCAAGGGGTTGGCATAAGGGACATACTCGTTCATCTCCAGCGGTTGACCACTCGGCCATTACACCTAGTTCTGTTACACCAAGTTGTTCAAACGTGTCAAGTTGTGCCTCTGCATGTGCTCGTATAATTTCAGTTCTCGCGAGCACTGTAGCACGCCTAGCACTAATTGTGTCAATCGTATCTGTCAGTTCCTTAGCGATCGTATGGGGATTCTCACCTCTCGCAAGACCATCTGTAAGCTGTCTAGATAACTGAGCAGATGTTGCTTCCGTGATACCCTTGAGATCTGTGAATACTCTTCCGGCGAGGACCTTGAGTTTCTCTACGCGAACAGGGTGCGCAAAGCTTTGGCGGAGAAATTCAGACTTAGTTCCATTGAAAAAGTCGGATACACTTTCCCTATCTCCAGCTAACAGGGCAGGTTTACGGACATCGTCAAATGCTCTACCTGCTCCACGATTATATGCATCCTCTTGGAATGCTGCCCAATAGCCTTGACTAGCTGTTGCTCTTGTTTTGCCATCTAGCACACCTCGATCTATGCGTTCTTTTATCCATCCCTCGAAAGCGTCCACTTGTGCTGAGGTTGTTTGAAATTCAAAGCGTTTGTTCTGAGCAGCATTTCGAGTCAGCCCAAACGCATCATCATCAATCAGCAATTCCCGAATCTGCTGTTTGAGCTTGTTGAATTTGCCTCTTAGCAATTGCTCGAACTTCCTGCGCAATGCTGTCGTCCTTGTTGGGTCTAGCCTTAGCGGATTGCTTGCCATCACCTTGACACGATTTTGTGTACAGCTCTCACACATCTTCCTCACCCTGTTTCGGTTTGCTCTTGTTTTAACGCCGCCTTGATTTCCGCCGACTGTTCCATTGCTCGCTTGTAAAATATTTCTGTCGGCGGCAACGAGAGTTTCCCTTGTTCCAACGCCGCCTCGGCCTGGCTCACGAATTCATCCCACTGCGGTTGGGGAATCCAGGCGAATGGGTTATTGGTGTTCCCTGCGGTGCGAGACATACACCAGCCCTGCACATACTGGATTGCTTTCCGTTGCTTGTCTACGATGCCCTGAAGTCTCTGAAGTTCCGCTTCCTGATTTGCAGTGGCTTTCCTCTTTTCCTCTTCCCACCTCCTGTCAAAATCGCGCTTATCACTAGCCATTTTGCGCTTGTGTTCTTCGCTGCCTGGTCCGTGATCGTAATAATCCCAGTCTATTTCTGTACTCATCTATTCATCCTCCATTTCTTCG
>SDBT01005046.1_pt1 | contig 22276 bp, 29 predicted proteins | sample 2277101 | NCBI WGS metagenome assembly SDBT01 (sample SAMN10404973, study PRJNA504765) | marine sediment metagenome | isolation source: marine sediment core GS10_PC15, 103 cmbsf | place: Arctic Ocean: Southern Knipovich Ridge | collected 2010 | reverse complement strand
TCTGAAAAAATCAAAAAGTTTATTCAATCACAAAAATCAAATTTTTAACTAGCGGAATATTCCGGATTGTATCTTAAAATGGCACCAATTTTTCCAAGACTTGATAGCATCGCACCGTGTTCAGCTTTTCCTGAAATCACTTCGACCTTTGAACCAGTTTTATCCGAAATCAATGCGAGATAATCAACAAGGTCTTGTTCTGCTATTTCCAAGTCCGTTGATTTACAGTTTGGGCATGGCGAATTAAGCAAGTCTGTTTTTCTCGGAATTACATTGGGACGCTCTACAATCTCTTCTTGAATATGTTGACATCTTTTGCACTTTGCTTCAATTCGAATGAGATTAGTATCATCAGTAATAATTATGGTATCAACTACCTTATTCATTAACAATTTGATAATCTCCTTTAGTCCATAAACACCCAATCCGGTATGAGAATTAATATGCTTGAACAAATTTTCAATAATTTGTTTTTCCTCAACCATTCTAAAACCAGATAAAATATCTCCAGCTTTATCAAATGCTTCTCTAATACCTTCAGCACCTGAATAAGCAGAATCGATTGTATCAATAATCATTTCCTGTAGACGATATTCAAGGTAACTCCCATTGATAAAATCCTCTTTTGTGGGTCCCGGTCCTGAAATAATGATGCCCTTTACGGGATAAATATCGATGAAATATTCTCTCGTAGTTTGAGCAACTCTGTTAAAATAATGAGTGAGCTCCATCTCTCTTAATCTCTGAAACCTTTTGGCAGACTGCCCCCCCTGTCGATGCTTTCCGGCAACTCCAGAACCTGTCTCACCAAGAACTTCGATTTTGTTACCATGAAGTATTCCCCAACCAGTATCTTTGGCATCAATCGCCAAAAACCCAATTAGATTCTCATCTTTTAACATATCCTTCAGAACGTCAACATGAAAATGGTCATCACATCTGTAAAGAAATGTTTTAAGGTCTTTTGGAGGATCAAGCTCAAAAACATTAATTACTTCAGTTCCAATTGGTCCTCCACCTTCAGGCGGTAAGGCCCCACAAAAAATTACCAACCCTCGGTCAGGAGTTTTTTTGTAGAGCTTTAGTCTCTGAATAACCTTCCCTAGTGAATCTACAACATGAGTCCTTGTAAGGTCAGATTTTATGTTATCAGCAGTACCTTGCTCTTCTTTCAAAATGGAAATTACTTCATGTAATTGTTTTCCCTTTGGAATATACACACTAATTAGTTCAGTACCATGTCCTGTCTTTTGAGATAACTCATCTAACGTTTTTCTAATTTTGTATAATTTAACAGAATCATATTTTTCTATCTTTATTTTGCCCATAAACTCACCATTTTGATCTTTTGAATACTAAATACGTCAAGCAGAGGAATTGTTTAATGCGTCGATTACTTTTCTAAAAACATCTAAAGGCTGATTTCCTGTAATTTTGATTATTTTTTCATCATTAAAAACAAAAAATGATGGTGTCGCATCAATGCCAATATTTCTTCCAAATTGTTCTAAATCTAACACTTTTTGTCGATATTTATGATCATCAAGACATGAATTGAACTTTTCTATATCTAAATCAACGGATTCAGCAAACATATTTAGAGAATTATCTGTAATCCAACCCGTTCTTTCACCCGCCCAGTTAGTGTATAATTCATCATGATATAGCCAGTATCTTCCTTGATCATTGGCACAGTAAGTAGCTTCAGCTGCAAGAACAGAATCAGGCCCATTCAAGGGAAAATCTTTGAAAACTAGGTTCACCATGCCTGTTTCTATGTACTCTTTTTGAATAACTTTCAAACTTGATTCATGGAATCTATAGCAAAAAGTGCATTGATAATCCCCCCATTCCAAAATAGTTATTGGTGCTCCAGAACTTCCTTGTATGGGTGAGCCATTTTTCAGCAATTTTTCAGCAGTTAATAGTGTCACATTTTCATCACTTTCGACATTATCAATAATTGAAAGATATATGCCAACAAAAATTCCTATGATTACCGGAATAGTTAGCAAGTAATAATTTTTCATTTTATGATCGGTCTCACCCACTCTTATAAATTGGTGATCGTTGTAAGAATTTAAATACTGAAAAAACTTTGTCGTTAGGATGCCTTTAGCGAAAGTGATTACTATTTCTAAACAACCAGTTCCAATTTTTGCGGTGATACTTCTTGCAGTAATTTTTGCACTCGGTTTATTCGTTGTTGGATACGATCAAGGACATTTATTCAGTGTTGTATTGGGAGAACAAGCTTTTGAGGATCTGTATATTCACGAATTAACTCATGACATGAGACATGCAGCAGGATTCCCCTGTCATTAGATGAAAAAAAATGAAAACAGCTTTATTCATTGCAATAGTTTTGCTTTCAGGATGTTTTGCAGGAATAATTCATGGTCTTGCAAACCTAGCAATAGTAGAACCGTATCTTGATGAAGCAATCGGAATAGAAAATCAAAATCTTTTTGCATCTGGGGAAGAAAAAGACACCCAAGAATTTTGGGTAGCATATTCTGCATATAGGGATTGGCAAAAAGGAGGGCAAATTCTAGCTGGGGCAATTCTTGGTACATCTATTGGAGCCTTGTTTGGAATTATTTTTGCCTATTCAAGATCAATCCTACCAGGAATACATAACGTGAAAAAAGCCATAATTTTAGCCGGAATTATGTGGCTAACGATTTATTTCATCCCATTTCTAAAATATCCTGCAAATCCACCAACAGTCGGTGATCCAGAAACTGTAGTGTTGCGAGGAATCTTCTATCTTTCTTTTATTGCGATTTCTGGATTCGGTGCAATTGGGTTTTATCAATTATACAAAAAATTAGAAAAGAGCAAAAAAATCGTTGCCTTTATTGGATATGCTGCCTTCATCACCGCTATTTTTGTGGTAATGCCTCAAAATCCAGACGAGGTAACCGCACCAATGGAATTAGTTTATGGTTTTAGGGCAATGTCCGTTATTGCGGTATCTACCTATTGGATTTCTCTTGGAGTTATTCTTGGCATATTTTGGCAAAAGATTCAACCTGATAAACCGATTCCCTTGAGACCTAGCTAATAAAAATCAATTTTTTATTCTAAGAATTTAGAATGAAACCATGTCGTTTAAATAATTCCAAAAACTGTTGCTATATGTTTGACACGAAAACTTACTCTCCCACAGTTAAAAAAATATGATGTTACCCAGAAAGTAATAGATGCGCTTGCTGATGCCGAATCCCGGGCAATACTTTTTTCAACTATAAAGAAAGGAAAAACTGCAGATGAGCTTTCGCGACAACTAAAAATCCCCCTTAGTTCTGTTTACAAAAAACTAGCTGATTTACAAGTATTAACATTAATCAAAGTAGAAAAGGTGCTAATATCCGATAAAGGGCGTAAATTCAAAGTTTACAAAAGTAGAATTAGCAAAGCAGACATTATTATCAAAAAATCTGAACCCACTTTGTATTTGATACCGAATCAGTGGTAAAATGTCAAACCCAAATATTTTTCAATTAAGTAAATTCGATATAACCCAAAAAATTATTGAATTATTAACTAATGTGTGTGCAAGAGCGATATTGTTTTCTGTCCAAAAGGTGGCAAAAGACGCAACACAAATAGCTGATGAATTGAACATTTCTCTTTCTACAGTTTATAAGACTTTAGCTAATTTAGAGGAATTAACTTTAGTTCAAGTTGAAAAATTCGTTATTTCTAATGAAGGTAAAAAAATAAAGTTGTACAAAAGCAGAATTGCCAAAGTCGAAATTAGTATGACAGACAAAGAACCTGTCCTTAATCTTTATCCAAATTAGACAACTACAGGTTAAGATTTGTTATATCGCGCGAATTATTATAATTAAGTTATTCTAAGATTTTAGAATAAGAGTTTAGAATGAGTTGGTACTTTAAATTAGTTAGCTTATCCTAAGAAAATGTAAAAAATGCAAAAACGAGCAATACTTGTCATTACAATAGCTGCTGTACTATTTACAACATTGATTGGATTTCTATCAGTTTTGCAGAATGTATCAGCTGAATCTGATACAATTCCAAATTGGATAAAAAACACAGCAAAATGGTGGTCAGAGAATCAAGTCACTGATGGAGATTTCATTAATGCCATGGAATTTTTAATTACTGAAGGAATAATTCAACTTCCTATCACCGTAAATTCACCTGATGTGGATTCAATAACAATTGGTTTAATTCCGGTAGAAAAGGCCGGTGAACTGACTTCAAAAGAAGAAGCATTAGAAAAATTTCTTGAAGCAAAGCTTAACGGGGTTGATGTGATAATTTCTGTCACAACCAACTATGAGACTATTATAGAAGGAAGGCGTTTTGGGCACATAGATGCTGCATTCATGGATGCTGGCCCAGGGTGGATTACACATTCAAGAACAGGAGCAGAAGTAGTTTTGGCGGAGGTAGTAAAAGGCAAGGTCAACTATCAGGCAACCGTTTGGACAAAATCTGATAATGAATCAATCCAATCCCTTGAAGATGTCATTGGGAAAAAAGTGGCATTCACAAGTATTACTGGCTCGTCAGGTTTTGTTCGACCTATGGGATCTTTGGTAGCTTCTGGTTACGTTACCATTCAAGGTGATGATATTACAGCCTTAATGAAGGCTTTAGCTGATTCGTTTGAAGCTTATACATTTGCTGGTGGATATAAGGCAGCTTTAGAATTGTTACTTAATGATAATGTTGATGTTGCTTTTGGTTCCGACATAGCGCCCCAACAATATCTGGAACCTTCAGATCAGGCAAAACTCCGTAAGGTCACATCAATCGGCCCTGTGCCATCACACGTCTTTATGGTTAGTGCTGATATGTCAGATTCAACAAAAGCTGCACTAGTTGATGCAATGATTCAATTAAACCATGAAGAAAATAATGAGATTCTCAGAAATTTGTATGGGGCAGAAGCTTTACTTCCTACAACAACTGAAATGCATATAGGTGACTTTGGCAACTTCATCGAGGCTCTGACTGGTCTTGATCAACTAATTTTGGACAAATACAACAAAAACAGGTAGACATTCAAGGAGAAATTCCTAACATTGAATCATAAACTCTTATCTTTTTCTCCACTGCTGACAAAAACCATAATCCAAATGAATGATGTTTGGGCGTCTTACGATTCGAAAAATTTTGTCCTAAAAGAAATAACACTTTCAATTGAACGTGGTATAAATTATGCAATTGTTGGTCATTCTGGTTCTGGTAAATCTACCTTGCTAAAATTAATCAACGGAATAATGACACCAAGTAAAGGTGTTATAAAAACAGATTATCAGACACCAAATATGGCTGATAGAAAATTCAAATTATTGATGTCAAAGATTGGTTACATTCCTCAAAATTTAGGTCTGATAAAAAATGTTTCAGTATTGGAAAATATTTTGATTGGAGCTTTGCCAAGAATTAGTAAAACCAAATCTCTTTTCAAAATGTTTCCAGAAAAAGAAATTCAAGATGCTGAAAAGATTTTGAAGCTTGTAGGTTTGGAAGATAAATCCGAAAGAAAAGCATACATGTTAAGTGGTGGGGAAAAAAGACGAGTTGCTATCGCTCGTGCCTTAATGCAAAAACCAGAAATTTTGTTGGCTGATGAAATTGTGTCTGAATTGGATCGTGTAACTGCCAAAGAAATTTTGGACTTAATTTCAGATGTACAACATAGAATTAGCCTTACTGCAGTAATGGTTCATCATGACATGAGGTTAGCACTAGAATACGCAAATAGAGTGGCGGTTATCAAAGAAGGCCAAAAAATCTTGGAAATCGGGGTTGAAGGAGATGAAATCGTTGATTTTCAAACCGGTAATATATCACAACAAGAAATTATGGAGTTGTATCAAAACGAGCCCAAAAAATAATATCATAATCGGCTTAATCATTGCATTAGTTGTTGCCGCTTCATACAACGTAGATGCAAACCCAATTGATTTTGTAGAAGGGATTCCAAATTTGGCAATTATTGCAGAAGAAATTACTGAAATTGAACCAAAGTTATTTGAAACTGCATTATTGTCAATGTTTGAAACCATTCAGATGGCTTTCATTGGTACCATTGTGGGTGTGGTAATAGCTTTGCCATTAAGCATGTTTGCTGCAAGAAATTTGAATAGTAAATGGGTATATGTGCCAATTAGGGTTATTCTAGCTGCAGTCCGCACCTTTCCATCAATTCTTTGGGCAATTTTATTTGTAATAATGGTCGGTCTTGGTACTTTTGCAGGCGTATTGGCAATCATAATGTATACTATTGGTTTTGTTTCAAAGCTACAATACGAATCAATTGAAACAGTTGATGCGGATCCTGTGGATGCTATTAGTTCAATCGGTGTATCAAAATGGCAGCTTATTCGATTTGTTGTGTTGCCTGAATCCGCCCCTCATTTGTTAAGTCAAATTCTTTACATGTTTGATTACAATGTAAGACAATCTAGTATTCTTGGATTAGTTGGTGCTGGCGGAATTGGATTTTACATCATAAACTACATCAAATTTTTTGAATATGGCAAAGCAATGGTTTTCATGTTAGTTGTTTTGGCTGCAGTGTTATTCATTGATTGGATTAGTGTAAAAATTCGTGACAAGTATATTGTAAAATCACAACATGGCATGGTAGTAAAAATATAGTTGAATGAAATTTTTTAGTTACCTTGATTATCAAAGCCAAACTAGGTGATGAGATTTTTCATTTGAGAATTATTTCTAAAAGTTCTTTTTATCCATAAATAGATGAAATTCATGTTAAAAAAATTGGTAGTAATAGATCCCATTGAATTATTGCTCTGGATTTTTCGAAGAAATGAAAAAGATGTGGTGAATCTCTATAATGCCCTATCAGATGTGATGAGGCTATCAACGGGTGGTGATATGCTAAATTTTGGATATTGGACTGAAAAAACTAAGGAACCAATTCAAGCACAAATTGAGCTATGTAATATTTTTGGAAGATTAGCAGAACTACAAACTGCCAAAAAAGTAGTGGATGTAGGTTGTGGTTTTTGTGCTCCCTCAATTCAATGGAAATCACAATATAGTTTTCTTGAAATAACTTGTTTGAATATTAATTTCCACCAACTGAAATCATCATTGGAGATAATCAAAAAACCATTAGGAAATTTAAATGGCAATCCCATTGATGGTATGCACCTTCTAAATGCCACCTCTACCTCCATTCCACTTCCAAACGAATCAGTTGATAGGGTATTGGCTTTAGAATCTGTACATCACATGAAATCCTTAGGTCTTTTTTTTTCTGAATCAAAAAGGATATTGAAAAAAGATGGAATTTTAGCTTTAGCAATTCCAATCATCAATAAGCAGATTATGCCGATAGCAAAATTGGGGATATTGTCTATGACTTGGTCTTCAGAACAATATAGTATGGATCATGTAAAATCATCAATAACTGATTGTGGATTTAGTATTCTTGAAATGCAAAAAATTGGCTCAATGGTATATGAACCACTTGTAAAATATTACGTAGATAACAGGAATTCGATTAGGAATAAGATCCTATCAAAATACCCCTCATATGTAGAGACAATTCTCTTCAAATCTTTATTGAAAATTAAACATGTTTCAGAAGCAAATGTTATCGATTACCTTTTGATAAAGTGCAGGAGTGAAGATAGGTGATCATTATAAGACATATTTTTTCATAATAAACAAATTTCATTTACATTTCAACACAACTGTAAAATGACGGTTCCAGTAAGAACATGTACGTATTTTGGTTTTATTTTAGATCTAAATTACTACGTTTTAATTGTAATTTGTTCTCCATTTCCAAGATCTAATGTGATTGTTTGAACATTTGGTTTAGTTTTAATATATTCCACATATTTTTTCATTAATGGTCTAAATTTTTCTGGATACAAAATATTGTCAGTTGCTATTATTCCACCTACTCTAACTATCGGTAAGATAAGATCAAAATACTCGAAATTTTGTTCTTTATCTGCATCCAGAAAAGCAAAATCAAACTGTTTTTTTTTACCTGATTTAATAGATTCAGAAATTTGTTCAAGTATCTGAATGGCTTTGCCTTCTATTACTTTTATTTGATTTGCGACGCCTGCTTCTTCAAAATTTGCTTTGGCTCTTGAGATTTTTGAAGGATTTTGTTCAATTGTCATAATTTTGCCTTGATTCTTTTGTATGGCATCAGCAAACCACAAAGTTGAATATCCTACTGATGTTCCTATTTCGAGGATCCTTTCCGCTTTTATTGCTTTTAGGAGAATGTTGTAAAAAATACCAGTCTCTTTAGTTATGGCTAACATTCTGTCTTCCCGATTTATTTCAATTTTTTCTAATTTTTCAAGTTTAGAATTTTTCTCTAATTTTTGTAATACTGATTTGATGTTTCCTTTCATTGTACATCTTGAGTAAATTGTTTGTTTATTTTAAACACACAACCTATCTCAAGTCATTACTTGGTACAAGTACTGTATTCCCAGGCTTTTTGGCTTCTAGCCAAATGTCTTTACTCAGGCTTGGGGATATTTTCCTATAGATTTGTCTCATCATTCCGCGTGAACCACACCAATTGTAGAATACAAACCGGCATAATAATACGGTAATACAAAAGATCAAAGATAATGAGATGAATCAGAGGCGAAAGTCCTACAGGTTTCCAAAGCCAGTAAGCCTAAGGCCATGCTGATCTATCTCATTTGTCAGTCTTTACTGACTCTGACCATTTCTGGCAGTTTGTGCGTTTGACACACTGAGTAATGGGTGCATTAGTACATTAATTATAAAATACATATGCGCTAGAGTATAGATTAGTAGACCTGATTTTTACAAGATATTGACTATCCAAGACTCTGGACTACGTTAATTATATAATTTGACTCTGTTTGAGATTAACATTGAAGAAAAACTGGCTTTTTTTAACAATCATTCTTTGTATTTTTTTCGTATTTCAAGAAGCTGATGCTATTGAAATAATTGCCACCCCAGAAAAAGATCCATTTGGTCCAAATGATTGGATTCAGATTGATGTCAAAATCGATGATTATACAGGGGGGGTAGTTGATTGGAATGGCACAAAACCTGATGGAGGTATAATATCTGGAGAATTATCAAATTTTGATGCATTACATACACTTCATACCATCACTAGAAATGCATTTGATAATCAATTTGGCACATGGAAAATTGATTATTTCTATAAAGATGCAAACAAAACTATTACAGCTGAAGTTGAACCTATAACAGTCACTCTATCTACAGATAAAACAACTTATTTACAAGGTGACACAGGTATCGCTACATTTACAACAAATTACTATGAGCCGAGTGCAGCAAAAGCTGAATCTTATAGAATTGAAATTCAAGACGAACAAGGTAATCTAGCTTCCAACACAGATTATGTTGAAATTAAGGCATATCGGGAGACTATAACATATCAATTCACAATTGGTGAATTATTAAAACACAATCCACCGGGTACTTACTATGTTGTCATAGAATATTTCAATGTAATAACTAAGATACCTTTTTCAATTGGTGACTCTTCTGTTAGTCTTTCAATCTTTCTTGCAAGTGAAAAATCACTTTATCTTCCAGGAGAAGTCGTTAAAATTAACGTAGTTGTTTCAGGAACATTAGGATCAAATGCAATTCTTGAAATAACAAATCCATCAGGGAAGTTAATTACAAAAACTTTTCCAATAAATTCCGCTTCTACAACTGTTGTATTGGATGATGTTGCCACTGATTTATCTGGAACTTATCAATATACATTAGAATATGGTGGTCAATCGCAATTTGATTCGTTCCAAGTTAAAGACAAAGAAACTCAAACTACAACAAACATTGAATTTACTTTATTACTCGATAAAAAACAATATCGGCCTGGAGAGGCAATTTCAGCCACATTTACAACAAACAAAATTTTAGATGGACAAATTTCATACTGGTTTGAAGATCCTGTTGGTAATCCAAGTCCTAAGAATCAATTTATTAATCCATTTTCCGGAAGTTTTTCAATTCAACATGTTTTGTCCCCAACGATAGAAAACGGTCCTTGGAAAATGCATATTGATTATGTTGGTGTACAAACTTTTGCAATATTTTTTGTAGCTGGAGAACCCATAGAAGGCACTCTTATTTTAAATCAAGAATTTGAAGGACCAGATGTTTTACTTATCATCGACAGCTCAAAAACCAATTTTATTAAAGTAGAGGATGTAGCTGTTGATTCTCAAAATCACTTGTACGTTCTGGATGCTGGAGACTCGAAGGTAAAAAAATTTGATTCAAATGGAAATTTGATTTTGTTTTGGGGCTCAGTTGGCTCTACCGAAGGACAACTTAAAAATCCCTCAGGAATTTTTGTAGATGCAAAATATGTGCATGTAGCAGATAAGGGAAATTCAAGAATAGTGACCTTTGATAAAAACGGAAATTTTGAGAGAATTTGGGGCAATTCAGGAATAGAATCACAATCATTAAGAAGTCCAGAAGATGTTGCAATGGATTCCTCTGGAATCTATTTGGTTACTGACTCTGGCTGGAATAAAATACTGAAATTTGATCAAGTTGGTGAGTATGCTGGAAAAATTGAATCTATACAAACTGCAGCTGCAAAATTTTCTGCAACTAATTCAATTATTACTGATGAAAATCGTTTGTTAATTTTAGTAACCAAAGATAATAGAATTTTACAATTCACTAATAACGGAGAATTTGTAAAATCATTTGGAACAACAGGTGAGGATAATGGAAAATTTCTGAATCCAAATTCATTTGCCTTTGACGCAAATGGCAACATCTTTGTAGCAGATTCTGGTAATCATAGAATTCAGGTTATAGATTCCAATGGAAAATTTCTTAACAAGTGGGGAACTTTTGGAACGGGTTATGCACAGTTTATGGAAATTTCAGGCATAGCAGTTGATTCTGATGGTAATGTCTATACGGCAGATTCAATCGCAAATAGAATTTTAAAATTTTCCCCTTTCAAACAAGTCAAATTGATTATACCTGATTGGATACGAAATAATGCAAATTGGTGGGCCAGTGATCAAATCAATGATGATGATTTTGCTAGGGGAATTCAATTCATGATAGAACAAAAAATTATTATCATTCCAGATTTGGAAAAATCTGATCAAGCTGCAGATCGAGAAATTCCTGATTGGATAAAAAATAATGCAAGATGGTGGTCAGAAAGAAAAATCTCTGATGAAGATTTTGCAAATGGAATTGAATACATGGTTAAAAATGGTATTATTCAGGTATGACAAAATCAATCAATTATATTTAGTAAATTAATCTGTGCATCCAGATTGAATTATTACAAAGAACTTGACATGGTGACCATAGTTGAAGATATCATTAATTTAGATCCCCAAATGCGATTTGCAGCTATCATTGATCAGAACGGAAACATAATTGAATCAATTATGCAGAGTGGAAAAACCTCATTAGAATCACAAAAAGAAGAAGAACATTTTTGCAAACAGGTTTCACAAAGGAGGCAAATGAGAAAACAATTTGATAAATCCCTAGGTAAGGTACGTTATGTTCACGTTGAACGTGAAAAAGTCACTCAGATGGTTATCTATACCGCGCAATTTACGGTCTATTTTACAATGGAACCCGAAATGACTATGGAAAACAAGTTACAAATTATTAACAAAATCAAAAAAATGACCTCACATCTTTAAAGTTGATTTTTAAAAACTGTACGCTCATATTCTCTGTAAATTATGAAATAATATGCCCGCAAACAAATTGAAAATTCTTGTTGATGAGATGGATGATGGCATGGATGAAAGGTTAAGAGAAATTGGCTATGATGCATATAGTGTAAAAAAGCTAAGATCTGATGGAGTAAAATTACGAACTGATTACTCTGTAATTAATTATGCACGTGAAAACAATATGATTCTAATCACAAGAGATGCAGAAAGTGGCCAAGCTTGTGAAGAAAACAAATTGCCTTACATACTTCTTGATACTGAGGAAATTTTTAAAATTGTTGTTAAAAAATTAAAACAATTTTGATGATTATGAATGACCGTGATGGATATGAAATTGAGGACTGGAAAACATCTCAAGCATAAAATTATTTTATAGTTCTATTGCGCAACTTCCATCCGAATTTCTCAGTTTTTGTGCCATAATTATTGGTGTCACAAAAAGAATAGGGATAGAAATTGCAATTAACAATGTTTGTAATTGTATTAATGCAATTGTTAGAGCTATTCCGCTAGCAGTCCCTATAAACAACGAAAGAAAGGATCCTGCACATGTAGGACACCCAATAAATAATCCTGCTGAGGCTCCAATAGAACTAATTCCTTTTCTTTTTTTTGAAATAGACAATGCAGTTAAAGCCATAGCAACATTAAGGCCAACTAGATAGGTTACAGTAACTTGTAAAACAAGATTTATTGGTATAATTTGGAGCCCAACGTGTTCTGTTAGATAGATTATGATTTTAGGCATATATCCAGGTTGGCTACAGCAAGGAAAAATTAAGGCCGATGGAATTTCAGCTCCATAGTGCTGAGAAAAGTTAACTTGAGGTTGATAAACAAGCGTACCTGAAGCTAATGAAAAAAATATTCCGTAAATAATAAAAGTAGCCACAAAAATTTTTCTTGATTTTTTATTCCACGTCGATATTGCAATAATTGATAGCACTCCATTTTTTTTTTCTTTTACTTTATGCTTGTGATATTGATATAGTCCAAAAGAAATGGCTCCAAATGCCATCAATAAGACAAGGTAAAAAGCAAGCGCCATCCGCTGGATAGAATCTATTGAACCCGGAGTGATTAATTCAGAATCTTGGTAACGTGCATAGACTAAAAAGAGAATGGCGATGCTAACAAAACCTAAAATGGTTAATGTCTTGCCTGTTGAATTGCGTTTTGTAGTCTGCTTTTCCATTCATCAAAAAGCTTCAAAGTTGAATTAAACCCTATCCATGAAATTGATAAAAATTCTAAATCTATGTGAGTCTAGGAACAAAAATGTAAACTATGGCAATAATCTCAAGCCTACCAATTATCATAAGAAAACTTAGTGCTATCTTTGTGGCCGGATCAGTGTTTATAGTTATCACATTTGCTGAAAGACCACCAGTTGTTATGACTCCTGAAGCATCTAAAAACGCGTCAGCGAAATCTGCATTTGACACTTCACTAAGGTGCAAAGCAGTGATTGCTGAAATTATAGGAAATGACATTAGAATAATTATCGTAGTCACAATTTCCTTTTTGTTTTCAGAAGTTAGGGTTTTTCTTGTTCCTTTTTTGATTATTTTTTTAAAATTTTTGAGATGGAAAAATCGATAAATTTTGATTCCCCCTGCAGTTGAGAAACCACATCCTCCAATAAACATTAACACAATCAAAATGGATTGTGAAGTTTCATTAAATGTGTTAAGAGGTTCTAACTGCAATCCTGCAGTAGTACTTGCTGAAACAGAATAAAATGCTCCAAAAAGTGGTTCAAGACCACTAGACCATGTAAAAAACACAATTGCTACACCTAAAACGCCAAAGTAAACTAAAACTTCTTTGCCTAATTTCGGTGACATGAATTTCTTTCTAACAAATGCATAGTGGAAAGTAAATGGTAGTGCGCCTAGTATCATTGCGCCTATTAGAATAATGTGTTCTTCCCAGACTAGATTTTGAAGAATTGTGGAATTAGGAAGGAAACCACCTGTAGCAAGAGTGCTCATAGCAAGAGAGAAATTATCAATGATGTTTCTTTCTCCAAATAAGTACAACAATAGCGCAACTATCACAATATAAAGAGTGAAGATGATAGTAATGGTTCCAAACAGTTCCCTCATGTGTAAGGTTTTGCCTGAAATGAAACCTCTCATTGATTGTAACTTCCTTTCTGGATAAAACGCAGTCATTACGAGATAAATGAAACTCATTCCGCCAACTAGTTGTGTGAAACTTCTGTAGAAAGTAAAACTCTGTGGTAATTCTTCTGGTTTATCATATAATGAAATTCCACCTGTGGTAAAACCAGCTGCACTAGAAAAGAAACTATTTGCAAACAGCTCTATTTCTGAACCAGGTGTATATGGCGATACGTAAAGATATGGAATAGTTCCAAATAATGACAGGATAAAGAGACTCGAAAATACCAGTATTGAAGCATCTCGAAGATTTAGGCCTGACTTCTCTCCATAAGAATTGAGGAAAAATCCCGTCACAAGTAAAAGTACTGTAGTAAGATAAATGCCAGTGGCGGTGAGTGTATCATTTAAAACAGTCGCCAAAATTGCTGGAACCAGCAATAAAACTCCTGCAAATTGAAGTACAAAACCCAAATTTCCAAGAATCGCCTTGACAGGGGGACTTAATAATCTTGGATGAATTGCAGTCGCATTTCTAATTACATTTGCAATTGTAACTTGTAAAATCATCCCAACAACCTGTTCTTTTTTTGTAATGACTGGCAATTTTCGTATTTTATTATCACGCATGATGTGTAAAGCATCTTGTAGTGTTGCGTTTTCCCCAATTGTAATTAAAGGAGAACTCATGATGTCTTTCAGATATGTTGCTTCAGCATATTCGTTTATATCGCTAACTTTTTTTAGAATATCTTCATCAGTAACAATTCCAATTGGTTTTTTGTTTTCGTCAGTTACAACGATGTCGTCTCTCTTATATCTCTGAAGCATGCGTGTAGCCTCACGAGTCATAGTGGACTGATCCAAAATTAGGACTTCATTGTCCATATATGCAGTGACTGGTTTTAAAAGAACGTACGATATCGACTTTCTTGCCTCTATTGACATGAATGAATTTATCCCGTATACCTAAACGATATATGCTTTTACTTTACTGTGCTGATCTTTTACGCACAATTTTTTAGCTTGTTTTTGATCCAACTTAAGAGTTAGAAATCTTAAAAGAAGCACTAGATCTAGAAATTTTCGTGCATTAAAATACTATTTAAAACATGATCAAGGTTTGCGTGTCTATATTTTGTAATCCATGAACAAGGTTAATCATTTCATTTGGTTTTATTTTATTACCAATCATCAAATAAATGGTTGTAGCAGGTAAATACACAATTAATTGTTGAATTTTTTTTCTTTGAATATGAATATATGAAGTTTCTCCAAAAACATCATCAAAATCCTCTCGTTTTGTTCTACGTGTGCCAATCTGGTGGTAAAACATGATTCGATCTGCATCGGTTTCAACAAAAGACATTGAGGATTTAGAATTTTCCGCAATGATATGTCCTTCAAGATCTATTAATGCGAAATATTTGATGTTGACATTTAGTTTGAATACTTGCTTGGAAAAGTCTTCAAATTTCTTTGTATCAACAAAGACCATAGTAGATTTTTGAACAACTTTCAAAAAAGTCTTTTTTTACAAGTTTTAATATACACATCTAATGAACTCTAGTTTCGTTTATCTTTATAAGCACTATGTAATAACTTTGTGTGATAAACTCTATTGAAAATCAATCAAGCTCAAGAACCTGATTATGAATCTGTAAAAATAGATTATGTTGGATTCGTTGATCCATATGCAGTTGAGGGAATGCTGGTTTTGAAAGCCGTTGACGGACGTGAATTTCATATGAGAGCATTTTCTGGAGAAGTAGCAAAACACATCGCGAGTTTTAATGAAGATGTAAAAGATTCAGTTCCAACAATTTACAGAATGTTGGAAGAGATTTGTGAACAAAATGAACAGATGCTTGTAAAAGTCAAAGTTTATGAGAGCGGTAGTGTTCTTCGAGCAAATCTTTACTTAACTGGAAAAAAAGATCTTGTCCTAAGAAATTATAGAGCTTCTGATGCAATGGCTCTTGCTGCATTTTACAACATTCCAATTTTAGTTAGAAAATCATTGCTTAAAGAAAGAATGGAAGCTTAAGTTACTATTTCATCCAACCTATCGTCTTGTTTGGCTTGCTTAATTTCCATCGCAATTCTCCTTCCAACTCCAAATGTTTCACCATACTGATATTTTGTGTATGGTGAGGTTGTCGCAACAATTGGATTGCCAGGTACGCGTAATGAGACGTCATAAACTATTACTTCCAAGTCTTTTGTAATTACGCTTTGAAGTGAAAACGGACCAATAATTCCGGGCGGGTATTCTTTTTGAACAGCACGAACAAATTTATCTCCCATAGAAATCACCTTTTCTAGTAAAGATTCTCTAATACTAACAGGCGTGTGACCTACCTCAATATTTTGTATATCTATATTCAAGTCTAGTTGTTGTTTTGCTGGCAAGGAAATAAAATCATGCAAGTTTGTTTGAAGTCTTCTTTCTATTCCGATAAAATCCACTTGTTCTGAAATTGGAGTATGAAAATAATTAAAATTCATGTAGGTGCCAATTAACAATTCCTCAATGGTGGAATTTTTAAGATCGCTTTTTGAGATCATTCCTTGTTTGATTTTTTTCCCTGATTTTTCCTCGTAATCGCTGTGTGAGGATACAGTAAAAAAAGCTCGTTCGAGTTTACGTTTTTTCTCTTGTACCTTAACTATTGCAAGCTTGTTGATATTTTTTGGATTTTTGAAAATTTTTGGGTGTTTGATTCTTGCTTTTTCTAACAAATAATATTGATTTTTTTTGTGGGAACGTTCTTCGGCCTGAAATAATGCTCTATTCCCAAATATTGGAACCTTGAAGGAATTTTCAATTGATTTGTATCCTAAGTAGGCTGTTAACGATCTGTGGGGAACTATAATTGTACCAGTATCTCTCAAGTTTTTTTGAATTTTGGCAGAAAGCATGTCTTTGAATTTTTCAAGAATAATTATTTCATCAGCTAATCTTCTAAACCGTTTGTAGGTTACTTCTCGTCCTCTTTGACATAAAACAACAGTGGATAATTCTTCATCTTTGGCACCATCCATCACTTCTAAAGCTGAATGGCTACCAAGAACACCTATTCGTATATCAGAATACCCATTTACGATTTTCTTTACCTCAGAACTTTTAATCATATTACTGCTTAATTGGTGGATCTAATATAGCTATAATTTTGATTTTTCTTAAGACAATATTTTCAAATTTTTCTTTTGCATGTAGAGAATAATTTTAGCTCCATCATTTGGTAATCTACTAAAAAAGAAATAACAACTTCAGTTAACCATGAAAGAGTTATCACTTACCTTTTTTATCAATTAGTGTGTTTTATCAATTTGAGCTTTTTCTAGTGGGAGCTATTCTCTTGACAGCAATGACTATGGGCGGTATTAGCCTATGGTGGAGGAGAAGAAATACTCAAATCAAACAAATGGAACAACCTGAAAATGAAGAATCAGACCTATAATTTTTCTAGTGGTAATTTTTTCTTGTCTACTAATAGATAAAATAGTGTATTTGTACTACAATAATAATTGAAACTAATTATTGGGATTACTGGAAGTACAGGAGTAATTTATGGTATTAGGCTTCTTGAAATTCTAAAAAAATTGAACGTTGAAACTCATTTGATAATGACTGAATGGGCAACAAAATGTATTGGAATGGAAACAGAATTTACTTCTGAGCATGTTAGATCATTAGCAAGTACAGTTTCAGATGAAAAAAATATGGCCGCTAGCATTTCAAGTGGAACCCATAAAGTTAATGGAATGATCATTGCACCATGCAGCATGAAAACATTATCCGCTATTGCTAATGGTTACGATGAAACTCTGATAGCTAGGGCAGCTGCTGTAACTATTAAAGAAGGAAGGAAATTGATATTAATGGTTCGAGAAACTCCTCTTACTGCAATAAATATTGAAAACATGTTAAAATTAGCAAGACTCGGCGTGGTAATTTTGCCACCAGTTACGGAATTCTATACTAAACCAAAAACTATAGATGATATTGTAAACCATGGTGTGGGAAAATGCCTTGATCAGTTTGACCTAGAACACAATTTATATCCTCGATGGGGGACATTTTGAAAAAAATTGCCCAAAATAAATTTTGAAAAAATAGTCAAAGCAGATAGGAACAAAGTTTTTGATATTGCAACAAATTTTAAAGAATTTCAAAAAATTTTACCCGAGTACTTTCCTTCAATTAGAGTAAGATCAATTAGAGATAACGTAGCAGTGGTTGAAGAACACATCAGAATATCTGGAAAGGAATTAGTGTTGATGACAAAACATGTGATCCAATATCCAGAATTACATGAGATCTTTGTAATCGGTGGGGATCTGAAGGGTAGTCATATTGTGGAAAAATATGAAACCATAGAGCAGGGAACTAAGATTACCTTTGATGCAGATATAAAACTGAATGGTACACTGAGAATTACAGATTTTTTTATGAAGGGAAAGATTACGAGAGGTTTTGCAAATATAATTGATGAATTTGCAAAAATTGCAGAAACTCAATCGCCTTGAGGTTTTTTCTTTTCTTTAAATTCTTCTAGTTCTTTGTCACCTTCAATTCTACCTTTTTCGTATTCTCCCTTGGCCTTTCCAAAGGTTTTTGCAAGTTCAGGAATTTTTTTTGCACCAAAGAGTAGAACTGCAACAATAACAATTATCCAGATCCATTCTGCGCCTGCAACAAAGTTTGTGATCTGCTCTAGCATCAAACCTTAATCCTTTAAATTGAGATTTAAATGTTCCATAATTTACTGTGAGCATTAAATGTAATTTTGTGTAAATGACAGATTATTCTTCTACTGTTTCTATTTCCCATCTATCGTTTATCCAGATTCCAATCACTTCAACTGACATGTTCCAGGATTTAATAACGCTAATTGATTTTTTTATTTGGTTTTGATGTTCTTCTTTTGAGATGGGATTTCCAGCACAATCATGGTGTCCAGCAATAACCACCAAGTTTGAACCATGTTTTTCGATTGAGATATTTATTTTGGATTTTAATTGCTCAATTTTTTCAACCTTTTCTTCAGATACTACTTTATCTGGACCTGGTTCTGTGATTGTGTCCACATAGTCTATAGAGTAGTTTTCCTTAATCCAGTTAAAAGCAGGTAGCTGAGTCCTACCATCTATACAATTTATTACAGTTCCAAACTTTCCTTCCACCAATGTTATATCGTAATTTTTAGCTGATGTTTGTTATTAAATCTCTTTCTTAAATTGCGTTTTTTGTGCTGTTGAGTATTCTACAAGTTTTAGTAAGTATCTAATGTAAAAATAGACAATTTATCAGTTCTACGCGGCTCTTATATTCAAAATTCACCATTCTAAAGATATGAAAAAAACAACTGAAAAATCAAACAAAGGAAAGGAAATAACTATTTCTGCATCCGAATTAACAAGACTTGGTATGGGAGTTATGACAAGAGCTCTCAATGTGGTAAACACAGCAAGAAAAGGTAAAATTACAATTAAACTTGAAAGAGAATAATCCAAGTCTCTCATTTAGAGAAAGTAATTCCTCCTTCTGATTTATGTGATTATTAACAATTTATTTTAAATCATAAATTTTTAGCTGTGTTAAGTTTTCTAATTTTCCGTTCCCTCCGTTCAATAATTCCCATGCCTGCAAAGTACAAAGCAATCATTGGTACAGCGATAAACCACATTGTCACCCCACTTCCATCAGGTGTGATTATGGCACCAAATATGACAATTATTATAATTGCATATCGGATGTTTTTTCGCCAAAAATTCGCGTCTGTCATTCCCGAAGTTGTAGTTGCATACATTATCAATGGTAATTGAAATGAAATCCCAAAAGCTAACAAGAATTGAAGAACGAATGCTATGAAGTCCATAATATTAAGAAATGTAACTAGTCCTGCGGACTCGCCATACTTGTAAAGGAATTCAAGTATGTATGGAATAACAAGATAGTAAGAAAATAAACAGCCTCCAATAAATAATCCTAAAGCAGGTAAAGTAATTGTTCTTCCAATATGTATTTCATTTTCCTTAAGTGCGGGTTTTAGAAATTGAGCTATTTCTCTAATAATGATTGGCATAGAGATAATGATTCCGACAAGAGCCGCAATGTAAACTTGAGCAAAAAACGCTTGACCTGGCGCAGTTTGAATTAAATCCACTTGTTCTGGCACTAATTTTATTCTCATTAAATCAGTAATCTGAGCTGCTATATTGTGAAGTGGTTCAGGGGTTGGATAGTAGATCATAAGTCCTGCAAATTCTATTGGTTCAGCATGAAAAGTTAAGAGAAAAGCCATAATGACAATAACAATAATGACAATTCGTAAAACGCGTTTTCTTAATTCTTCAAGATGTCCTGATATTTCTTCAAGCTCTGACATATAAGATCATATTACACTTTACTATAATATATTGTAAGTTTTCGTGATAAAATCATGGCCCACTAGCATAAACTAATTTTGAGTTAAAATTTTAAAAGATTGAGAATGTCAGTTTTTACTTATAATTCGTATAAATGTTAATTAAAAGGTAAAAAGTGCAATTTGTTCCTACAGAATACTTGTGCTCGTTCCTCGATTTGTAACTATGATACAGCCTTTGGTTGAATAAGGCATAGCACGTATTGGTTTTGGATAATTTTCAGCTCTTACACTTGTTGTACCTTTACACATTGTTATGGTTTCATTTTTCGAAACATCCTTCATCATTTCATCTTGGTAGTGCTGAAATGACTCTCCAGCCCAATTTGGTGGCTGCAAATCGATTTTTTGTACGTTAGTTCCTCTTCCGACTGTAATGTGTACTTTCACAACGGCTTTTAAAAAAAAGTTGGACATAAATCCTGTTGTTTATTTTTTTGAACAAAATGCATATGTGTATAATTTATCTACTTGCTGGGTATAGGCAAAAGTTTTGAATCTGGCAATCCAGATTCTTGGCGTTCATCATCAGTCAAGTTTTCGAATTCTAATGAGATTATTGATTTTGTATTAAATTTAGAGTCGAATTCCTTTGCAAGTGAGCCAATTTCTTTACCCGAATAGATTTCCTTTGAGCCACTAAGAAATATTCTTTCTCCTTTCTTCATCTCTTTTCCGCCAAATTTGTTTTTCAAAAACTTGGTGATATTTGATAATTCTGAATTTTGAATATTATTATAATAATAAGTAATTCCTTTTATTGATTCATAATCAAAAGGAGTTCCATTTCTATAAAGGAAAACCCCGATGAAGATGTTTTCTTCATTAGGCTCTCTAATCGCTTTAATTTCCCAATTTAGTAATTTGCTTTCATTATAGGTGAATGTTTCAACCTCGTCTGAAGTTAATTTCCAATATCTTGATCTACTCAATTTAGAATGTTGACAAATGTACAGCTAATTATTTGTTGATTACTCACAAATTTATACATACATCATAGATGATCTTTAATATTATTATGAAGTTCTTAAATTATGGGTATTAGAATTACTGTGGTCCTTGACAATTCAAACGTAGAAAAGCTTAGAGGAATTCAAGCTAAGATGCTTCGTGGTTCTACAAAGTCTATAAGTTTTTCTTACGTCCTGAATCGAGTAACGGAAGAAGGATTAAAAAAATTCAAACCATAGTTAAAAACACTATGGCACATTTTCGTATTTTATACTGAAAATGAAAAGAGAGAATAGCTCAATTAGTTAGGTAGTGCTGTTGTCAGACCATGATGGTTGTCTAATAAGAACACCAAATCTAATTAACATTAGATATCAAGGTAAACGAATCGAATCAATATTTCACAAATTGAATATCCTAAAGATAGATTAATTATGACATTATTCTCACAAAATTCTGTGCCATTATACAAAGTTCACATAATAATTGAAAACAAACCTGGAATAAGTGATCCTGAAGGAGATACCATTCTTCATGATTTGGTTTTAAAAGGAAGTTTTCCCTCAGTCACAAAAATTCGTACAGCAAAAATGTTAAAATTTGATATCAAAGAAAAAAATAAAAACACTGCAAAGAAAAAAATCCAAAAACTTTGTGACGAATTAAGAATTTACAACCCTATGGTTAGTAAACTAACAGTACAGGTTTTTGAGCTCTAATTTCCATCTTCAAGATTTCCTATTGTTCCATCAATCAATAGTTTGCTTCGCAGAAATGCAGTTAGATCAGTCTGTGTGATCACTCCTACTAATTTTCCTTGTTCAATAACCAAAAGTCTTCTAATTTTGTGATTGAGCATTTTCTGCACAGCATCCTCAATCTCAGTAGATGGTTCTACTGATCTGAATTTGTATGACATGATTTCTGATAATGGTACACTGGAATCCACTTTGCCATCAGCCACAAATTTTCTTACAAAATCACTTTCGGTAACTACGCCTACAGGTTCATCATTTTTCATGATTACAAG
>SDBT01005045.1_pt1 | contig 22280 bp, 18 predicted proteins | sample 2277101 | NCBI WGS metagenome assembly SDBT01 (sample SAMN10404973, study PRJNA504765) | marine sediment metagenome | isolation source: marine sediment core GS10_PC15, 103 cmbsf | place: Arctic Ocean: Southern Knipovich Ridge | collected 2010 | reverse complement strand
AGCCCGAAGGGCGAGGGAGCAGTAGCGTCGACGACTCAGGGCAAGGGTCAGGGCAACGAGATGCGAAAGGTCGGGATCTAAAGACAGGAACCGCTTCCGAGCCACATGTAGGCAAGGGAGCTTCGCTACCACCCACTGCCCCCAACAAGGGCAGTGGGTCTTCTTCCGAGGCTACAATGGAGATACTAATATCAGCCCTTCTTGGGGCCGCTGGCATCGCCACGACAGGCGGGACCGGAGTAGCAATCTACTACGGGGCCAAGGGACTAGCATCTATATACAGACGTCGCAAGCGCAAACGGGCTAGACCCTCTTCCCTCGCAGACGATCTGCAGGAGGTTCTTGGCCGACCGGCAGCATCCTTTCCACACATTCCGGGGAGAGAAGTTGACGAGATCGGAGAGCTTCTACAACTTGCACAACTCGAAGGATTTGATCCTCTTATGGGCTCAGCTTTCGGACTCTTTGCACAAGATGAAATCACACGAATCCTCAGTGACGGAACAGAAGAGGAAAAGGCAGCAATCAGGAAGCTACGAGACCGAGTAACTGACCGCATTCACGCGGCCGCACCCCTAGTAAAAGGACAATGACATGGCTTTAGGAGATCCCGGCGTCCAGAGCTTTGATCGGGCTTTCACCCGAATCCAAAACTCACATATTATCGCAGGCTTAACGCCCCTGTTCACACTTCGCGACCAACTGATCACCAGCCCGGCCTTCAGAGACCGTGGTGGCATGGACACATCGGACCGGGACCATCTGATCGAACATCTTGTGGTCGCAGACCGTATGAGACGTAGAATCACTTACAATCCTAGTGATCTCAGTATCAAAGATTTGGCAGCCAGTATAACGGACACTGAAGAGGTTATCAGTTCAGACTCCGACACGTTTGTCGGCGAAGAGCTTCCTCAGCTTGGCGGCGGAGAATTCATGATTCCTTGGGAACTGGACGGCTCAAACCCGAACATCCCAATGATGTCCGAATTCACCCACATCACTGGCCCCGGCAAACTTTTGCTGATGGCCGTCGACCGGACCATTGAGACGTATCTGCGTCTTGAGTCACGGAATCGCATCAGGTTCCTAACGGTCAGTGACAGCGTCCGGATGTATTCCGCATTTGAGCAGATCTACCAATACCTAATGGCCTTCGGCGGCGATGATAACCGCGTTGACATTGTCAACCCGCTTCCGACCGACGAACCCAAGGGTGTCAAAGACTCGCCGAATCGTTCTTCACAGGGCAGTAGCCCTCAAAACGCCAGCTAGGGCGTGACCTCGGAGGCTCCCCTAGCGCTGCTAGGGGAGTTTTTCTAACAAGGATATTAATATCATGATGACAGTCAACTTCATGCCGGTGGACGTCACAACCTATCTGCAATGCAGACGTGGCCGCAACACCTTCCGCAGAGTCCGGATCGACATTGGAATGAAACAAGCGATCTACAACGCTCTCCCACAAACATCCTTGGAGATCGTAGACGCTACCGGCCATGTCTGGTCACGCGGCGACATCCAAGAGAATCGGGGCCCGATCACACTGGACTTCCAGGGACAACCCAAGCCGGACCCACGCAAAGTGGCGAAAGCCCTTCGCAAAGAGGCAGCCGAAGATATCGCAGACAAAGCGACCTTCAACGAACGACTTGCTGACTTAGAAAAGAAGCAAGAGGATCAGTACAAAAAGAATCATGCCAAAGTTCTTGCGGACAAAGCGAATGCCTTAGCAAATAAGGAAGCCAATGAGGGAACAACTACTCCAGAACCTGATCAACGGCCTAAAGCGAAAGACGATGACGACATGCAGCAAGTGGGCGGAGAACGTCATACAGATGGGGAAGCCATTCGACGGCCCGTTCACGTTCAAGTACCATTCGTGGGGAAAGTCGATGCACGACTCGAACGCACGGAGGAACGTGGGTCAGAAGGCGGCTCAGATGGGCTACACAGTAGCAATGATGAACCGCGCGTTCTGGACAATCGATATGCGCCAAGAGTCCGTCTTGTATCTCCTGCCGACGAAGACGCCGGACGCGACTGACTTTTCCTCAACCAGATTTGACCCCGCACTAGAGATGTCACCGCATCTTGAAAATATGTTCAGCGACGTTAAGAACGTGGGCACCAAACGCGCCGGTTCTGCGGTCCTTTACATACGCGGGTCAAACTCCAGAGCGGGTCTGAAGAGTATTCCTGTCGCGAAGATCTTCTTCGATGAATTTGACGAGATGCGACAGGAGAACATCGCCCTCGCCCGCGAACGAATGTCTGGCCAGATGCACAAACAGGAGTGGATGATCTCCACCCCTACCCTGCCGGGTTTCGGTATCAATGAATTATTCCTGTTGACCACACAGGAGCATTTCATGTTCCCGTGTCCGTCTTGTTCAAAGAGAATTGAGTTAGTACATGAAAACTTGGTCATTACCGCCGATACAATACTTGATAACAATATCAAACAGTCATATATCAAATGCCTCGAATGTGACAAAGCCATTACCGACCCACGGGATGATGAATGGCAGTTTGCCGAGCGAAAGGCGGCTATGCTTGCCAACGCAACTTGGGAAGGGCGGCAATCATCTGACGACCGAGGCTTTTACATCAACCAACTCTATTCTCCGACCGTCACTCCCGTTGAGCTAGCCAAAGAATTCCTGAGGGCGCAGACCAACAAGTCTGCCGAGCAAGAGTACCACAACTCGAAGATGGGTGACGCCCACGAAGTTGAGGGTGCTCGTATCAGTTCTGAGATGATCGACGCTTGTAAGAAGCATCGAACCAAATTGGATCAACCGATACCGAACACCATAATGACAATGGGAGTTGATGTGGGCCGTTGGCTTCACTATGAAATTACTTCCTATTCCGTCGACAAGATGGGCCGAGACATCAATGTTATGTCCACTGCGCGTGTCGTAGCAGAAGGCAAAGTGGCCAGCTTCCACGAACTTGACCTCCTGATGCGTAAGTATCAGATCATTCAGTGTGTTATCGACGCCAATCCGGAACGGCGAATGTCATACGAGTTTGCCAAGAGATTTCCCGGCTACGTTAAGATGTGCTTCTACGCAAGAGGCATCTCAGGCAAAAGCATGGGAATCGACGAGGCTGAGTATAAAATCAGCGTTGACCGCACCTCATGGCTTGATATGGGTTTGGGTCGGTTTCACACCGGCACTATTTCCTTGCCCCAAGACATCAGCCAAGAGTACCAGAAGCACCTGCAGAACATCGCCCGGATCTATAAAGAAGATCCTGACGGTAATCAAGTAGGCAGCTACGTCAAGAATGGCGACGACCACTTTGCACACGCCCGTACATACAGTGAGATAGCACTACCTCTCGCTGCAATGAAATTCACAGGTCACACCGATATTGGGACGTTTTTATGAGTAACCTTGTAACCGATATTCGCCACCCATATTGGCGATCCAAATTTAGCGAGTGGAGGAAGTGGAGACTCGTTTCGGAGGGCGGAGACCAATTTATTCAAGAGTATCTTCAACAGTTCAGCGTGAGAGAAGGAGAAGATGACTTTAAGAGACGGAAACTAATCTCGCCAACGCCGAACTTCGCCAAATCCTCTGTTACTGAAATCAATAACTCGATCTTTCAAAGATTGACCGATGTAACCCGCAAGGGTGGATCAGATAGCTACCAAGACGCTGTCACGGGCGCGGGGGACGGAATCGACCTTCAAGGGTCGTCTATGAATAGCTTCTTGGGTCTCCAATTACTGCCCGAGCTTCTGCCGATGTCTCGGGTTGGGGTATTCGTGGACATGCCAATGCTGTCCGGCTCCACTCAGCAGTCTCAACTACAGAAAAGGCCATATGCCTACTTGTATACGGCGGAGAATATTCTCTCTTGGCGTACTCGAAGTGGTGCCCCAGATGAGTTTCAATCTGTTCTTCTGAAAGACTTCGTTGAACAAACCAACCATACTTTCGGGCTACCAGACAAGACTATCGAACGCTTCCGGCTGGTCTTTATTGATAGAGACGATGGTCGAGTACACATTCGATTCTTTGAACGCTTTCAAGAGAGCAATGTCATAAATGTGACCACACAAGAGCGCCAGATCGATCAGGATGGCAACCCGACTGATACTGATATCATTCTGGACGTAGACCGGATACCATTCGTTCTGGTTGAGTTGTGCGACTCACTGTTAGCTAATATCGCTAACCATCAGATCGCTCTGCTTAATTTGGAGTCTTCGGATGTCGCCTACGCATTGATGTCAAACTTTCCGTTCTACACAGAACAGAGAAGTTCGCTCGACTTCAACCACTTGAAACAAGCGGCGGGCGGAGATACAGGAACTAGCGACGAGGCCAATGCCTCGGTCACCAAAGAGCGAGAGATAGAAGTTGGCTCTCACCACGGTCGGCTATACCCAATGGGTACGGATCGGCCCGAATTCATCAGCCCATCAGCCGAGCCGCTGTTGGCGTCGATGTCGAAGCAACAGCAACTTAAGCAAGACATCCGAGACCTTGTCAACCTTAACCTTAGCAATATCAAACCCAAGCTACAAAGTGCTGAGTCAAAACAGATCGACGAGCATGGTCTTGAAGCTGGCCTCTCCGCCCTTGGACTTGTCCTTGAGCACGCAGAGAGAAAGATTGCTAAATACTATGCGATGATGGAAGGGTCTTCTAAAGTAGCTACGATCTTGTACCCGGACAGTTGGTCCCTCAAATCTGACAATGACCGACGAGCCGAGGTAAAAGAGCTAGCAGAGTTACGCAACGCGGTTCCAAGCGTCAAGTTCTCGAAGGCAATCTCCGCCCAACTAGCCAAAGTGGTCTTGGGTCAGAAACTATCCAGAGAACAACTGGATGAAATCACCAAGGAAATTGAAGGGGCATCGGCCGTCTCGGCTGATCCTGATATCATATTCCAAGCTCTCGAAGCTGGTGTATTGGACCTAAAGACCGCAGCGAGCTTACTCGGGTACCCAGAAGAGGTAGTCGAAGCAGCCAAGAAGGACCATGCAGAACGAATCGCACGAATTGCAGAGGCACAAGCAGCAAACAAGCCTGATGACCAAGCTGCACGCGGAAACCCGGATGGGGACGAAGATCCTAATTCGGGCAAGGAAGAAAAGAAGGAATCGCGTGATACAACCACAGATGAAACGCCAAAGGATAAAACACGTGGCAAAGAGAAGTAACCCCTTTGGAGACTATTATGTCAATTAACGTAGCAGATTATCCTGCAGCAGTGTGGGATGGGCTTAGCCCGCGACGAGTTGATCGTGAAACGGACGCGGCACCTGAGTATGAAGACTATGACCAAATCACTGCCGAAGTGGTCGCAACCCAGACTGAACTTGACCGCGTTGAAGCGGCCCGTTTGGACCAATTTAATCTCAATGCCGTCGCAGATAACGCCGGAGCCGTACTGGCTGGAACTGTCGTCTATCTGAAAGCTGCTGGCACCTTTGCAGACGCAGATGCAGACGGAGCCGCAGCCCTTCGAGTAGGCATCGGCGTCTTGAAGACTGGTGGAGCAGATTCTCTGCCTTATGACATTGCCCTTGCCGGTTCTAGGCTAACGCTGACGACCGCTGAATGGGATGCTGCTGGGCCTACTACCGGTGGGCTGACTATCGGACTCAAGTATTACCTCAGTGACGCGGCTCCTGGCCAGTTGCTTGAAACCACCCCACCGGCCTCGGTTGGCGACACCCTGTTGCTTGTAGGCATCGGACTATCCGCAACTGAGATGCTCGTCTTGATGCAGGACACCGGTCTTCAGATCGCCTAGGTCTGATACTAACATCAGAGTGGGCCACACTTTGTGGCCCACTCACTTTTATCTTCGAGGTCTCCAATAATGGGAGACAACAAATGACCGCCTCGACTGAAGTGATTGTAACAGATCCAGTAAGAATCAGATCGGAGGATGGCCCAACAGCCGATGCCTTTGGACGGATGCGAGTGGCTTCACCTCAAACTATTTTCGATAGCAAACTTCTTTATGATGCCGCTCCCCTATTGTGGGATGATGTTGAACTCAGTGGAGGCGGGACCGCCACTAACTTCTCAACGGACACCGCATCGTCAGTGTTATCAGTATCTGCCAACACTGCGGGCGTGCGAATCCGACAGACATTCCGAAGAATGAACTATCAACCGGGCAAGTGTCAACAAATCATAATGACAGGCAACCTACGCCTCTCAGGTGGTGGACCCGGCATCACATCAGCTTTTGGCATATTTGACAATGACAATGGCATATTCCTTAAAGACAATCAGGGCACAGTTGAGGTTGTCTTGAGGTCCAATACCTCGGGAAGCCCGGTAGATCGAATTGTTCCACAATCCGAATGGAACAAAGATACGATGGGTGGCAACGGCCCCAGTGGGGTTCGCCTGGATTTCACCAAGTCCCAACTTGTAATGATCGACTACGCTTGGTTGGGAGTTGGTCGGGTCCGTATCGGTGTAGTTATTAAAGGCTGCCTTATCTACTTTCATGAATTCGACAATTCAAATACTCTCGACCTTTCATACATGTCGACACCTGACCTGCCACTAAGATATCTGATAATCAACGATGGCACCGGGCAAGCTAGTTCAATGCGGCATATGTGCTGCACCGTAATCTCAGAAGGTGGAAGAAGCCCATCTGGAGTATTACGATGGGAATCAACTGCGGGTTCGGCAATCACTACTGATGCAGAGAACCTCTGCTTTGCGATTATCGGTCTCAGACTTAAAACAGATCATCTTTCTGCCGAAGTCTTACTTCAACGTGTTGCGATGTCAATCCAAACAACTGGAGAGAGGGCGGAATGGCTTTTAGTATTTAACCCGACAGTAGCCGATACATTCTTGTACGTCGATGTAGCTAATAGTGCTCTTCAAGTTGCCAAAGGTACAACTGCTAACAGGGTAACGGCCGGCACGCAAATCACTGGTGGATACGTCGAGACCGGACAAATGGTTACTGGTGGCGATAACATAGCAGAAGAACTTAAGAACGCCATGCTTCTTGGGTCCACGATAGCCGGAGTGCGAGACACCGTTGTGTTAGCTGCCCGGCCTATTGGCGGCGTATCCGCAATGGACATCGAAGGTGGCATTGGTTGGAGAGAATCAGTATGAGTCAATATTCCACAAGGGTAGAGGCGGACGCCTACTTCGCGATACGTTTGCATTCCACTCTTTGGGAAGCATCAACTGTCTCGGACCGAAACGTCTCTCTGCAACAAGCCAGTCGGATTATCGATGACCTAGATTACGTAGGTCTTAAAAATGCAGCTTATCTTGTATGGTTCCCGCTCAAGGATCAAGCCTTGACGGACGCCAACAAGTTAGCTATAAATGTGGCAGGAGCCACACAAGTGTTGGAATTTCCACGCGGCTCTGATACTGTTATCCCAGATGACATTAAAGAAGCCTGCAACGAAATCGCGTATGCTTTACTTGACGGCCGCGACCCCGACATGGACACGGAAGGACTCACACAGATTAGTCAAGGATTCTCGAGTGTGCGGACTACCTACACCCGCACATTTCTCCCGGAGCATCTTGTGAATGGTGTTCCTTCAGCCACAGCTTGGCGTCGTCTGAAAAGATACGTTAAGGACAAGGCGGGAACGAGAGTAAGTAGGGTATCCTAATTACCGAGGTATAGAATGTACCGAACAACTTTCACGACACACTATGACGACCCTACTACTCCGACTGGTGAATCTCTGCCCGAGAAGACACCTGCGCTGGAGGAAAAGACCTTCAACCAAACCCAACTCAATGAAATCGTTGAGAAACGGATTGGCAAAATGAAGTCAGAGAACCGAACAATGTTGTCCAAGTTTGAAACTCTTCAACAGAGTATCAAACTGGACTCAGAAGGTCGGGAAGCTATGGAAACTGAATTGGAAGACCTCCGGCAACGGACCCTCTCCCAAGACGAGATCCAAAAGCGAGAAGCCAAGAAGGCATCAGACAAGTATTCTAGGGAATTGGACGCGGCCCAAAAGGACGCACAGACTTGGCAAGGCGAGTACAATAATCTCAGAATTTCCCACGAGATCAACAGTGCTTCCGCCTCGAATAAGGTTCTAAGTCAGAGCCTTGGAATGGTTGAGTCATTTCTACGACCCAACACCAAATTGGTTGAAGTTCGAGACGATGATGGACAAGCAACAGGCTCCTATCAGAGCGTAGTTGACTTCTCCGACGTAGACTCGGAAGGAAAACCGATCACCGTACAGATGTCAATCCCCGAAGTGATCAAACGCATGGCGGAATTGCCAGACCAATACGGTAACTTGTTTGAAGGACAAAAGATAGGTGGCACCGGTGGTAGCTCAGGCACCAACCCGGCCACGGGGTCAGTTGACCCGTCCAAGATGAGCACGGAAGAATATCTCAAATTTCGCAAGGAGAACCCGGCAGCGGCACTAGGATCTTACTAGTCGGGGCTTCGTTGATACTAAAATCAAACCCTCCTTCTGGAGAAATTCATGTACTACAGCAAACCTTTCGTCACTCACTATGCTAATACTCTGGACGCCTTCGTTCCGGAATGGTGGGCTAATGAGTCTGTCGCGATTCTGGTCGAGAATCAGGTCGCAGCCAACTTGGTCCACCGGGACTTCGAGTTCCTGTTCGCTAATGCTGGTGACATCGTTAATACCCGTAAGCCGGGTGAGTTCACCGCAAGGCGGAAGTCGGTCAACGACGACGTGACCATCCAAGATGCATCCGCGACCAACATCGCCGTGCCTCTGGATCAGCACGTTCACACGACCTTCCTTATCCGTGACGGTGAAGAAACCAAATCGTTCAAGTCACTCGTCGACGAATACCTCCGACCTGCCACGATCAGCCTTGCTCGCTTCATCGACAAGATGGTTATGGGTCAGGCTTACCAGTTCATGAATAACAGTGCGGGCACAATGGCCGGACTGACTTCCTCGAACGCTGTTCAGTTCATCTCCGACACTCGGAACGTGATGAACAAGAACAACGCCCACATGAACAACCGCCATCTTATCTGGACCCCGGATGCGGAAACGCTCCTGATTCAGAACGCAGTGTTCCACGAAGCTGACAAAGTCGGTGACGATGGTTCCGCTCTGCGTGAAGCAAGTATCGGACGTAAGTTGGGCTTCCAGCACTGGATGGCTCAGAACACTTCCGAGATTTCTGCATCCGGAGCAACCTTGGGCGTCGGCGAGATCAATAACGGTCTTATTGCCGTTGGAACTACTGTGCTGACTGTCGATGGGTTCGGTGCCAATGAAGTTAATGCTGGCAACTGGGTCAGCATAAATGGTATTCCTTACGAAGTCCTTGCCATTGACAATGACACCGCAACGGAACTCACCATTGCCGCACCCGGCCTTCGGGAAGCAGTTGCTGATGGGGATGACGTCAGCGTCTATATCGAGGAAACTATCGATCTCACCGCTGGCTATGCCGTCGGTTTCGACAAAGAGATCCTCGTCGACAACGGTTCCGGTGCAGTTACTGTCAATCCCTTGCAGGTTGGTCAGATGGTAACCTTCGGCATCGGTGTTACGGCTGCAGTTCGGTACACCGTGATGCGGATCACCATTGGTGCGACCGAAGATTCGATCCTCTTGGATCGTCCTCTGGAAGCCGCCTTGTCGGATAATGACGCAGTGAACTACGGACCGGAAGCTGGCGGATTCAACTTCGCCTTCCACCGTAACGCCATGACCTTGGTCATTCGACCGTTGCAGTTGCCGCAAGCCGGCACCGGTGCTCGCGCTGCGAACGCCAGCTTCAATGGTGGAACCATGCGAGTGGTCATAACCTATGACGGAACCAAGCAGGGCCATCTGGTCACGCTGGACTTCCTCGCAGGTATCAAAGTTCTCGACACCTCTCTGGGTGCCGTCTGCTTCTCCTAGGAATGAAAGGATCAGGGGTCTCGTTACAGAGGCTCCTGATTTTAATATCAATGCCAGATGAACGACTCGCCGTACTTGAGAACGATGTAAAGCACGTCAAAGGTCAGGTCGAGGAGATTCATCTTGCTCTATGTGGTACTCCGGAATCCCCGGGATACCCTGTGCGACTGGATCGACTGGAGCAAGCAGAAAAGACTCGATCTAAGGTAATGTGGTTCTTAGGAATCACCTTTATGGGTGGACTACTTGAAAGGTTCATAAGATGAGTGTGCAGAATTCGAGGGGACTTGCATTCATCCGAAAAGTCCTCTATCAGTTGAAGCGAGATTACGGATTAGAAATCAATTTCAATTTCCGACTAACAACTTCACTGAATACGCAGACCCTAACAAAGACTACCACTTACGATTCCTTTAGAATCGCCAATGCCATTCTTCTCCCCTCTAACATGGAGCGTAGCTTCGTGTATTCCCTGCCGATGATCGCGTCGAATAAGAATTTCACCTATGGTGCCTTGTTCGATTCCGATCGACGCAGAATCATGATCGACGCCAAAGACATACCGGCCGGGGTTGCTCTTGATCTCGACATGTGGCTAATCTTCGACGGTAAAAGATATGACCTAGAAGAGATCCACGAATACGACTTTGCCTCAGGCTTTATGCTAGTAGTTAAGCAAGCAACTAGTGTCGTACTGGAAAATGTTATCAAGCGGTCTTATGAAGACCCAATTGATCTCACTCAAACCGTAACAGCAGTGGTGGCATAATGGCAATTAACGTCAACTGGAATCGATGGATACTAACATCAGCACTCAAGCATTTTACCGATTCAATCGAGGAAAACCTAGTGCTTGATGGCATGGACCGAGACGGTCTTAGAGATGATCCACTATTCGCAGAGTTCCGGATGGACGGGCCTCGCTACCAACAACTTAATCAGAACTACTACCGATTGTGGTTTGCAATCAACATCGTGGTTACGTCAGCGATCGACCCTGTCGATCTCACTTTGAAACACGATCTAATCGGGGATATCGTTAATGCTTTCACCCTTGAACTGGCCATTAATAAGTATGGTACTGGGTTAAGCGACGATGATAGTCTCTTAGAGTGTGCTACGCTTTCAGATGACTTTCCAATCCGTGTCAATCAACTCGGGCAGATTGATAAGGATATCAGGATAGAACAAGCGACTATTGAAGGTCAATACTTACTCTACTTGACAACCTCGTAGGAGATCCCTAATATGGCAAGAATTGAATTGCGGAATTCAATCATTCGAATTGTCGATGGCCATTCCGCATCAGGTCAGGTCGCCAATGGTCCCGGATACGTATCCGGGGATACCACTATGGTCACTGATACCTTTACTACTGAGTTGGAACCGAATATGCGATTTACTGTCGTTGGCTCTACGCTGACGCACATTATCTCGTCTGAAGTCGGGGACCCCAACACCAGCATTACTTTTACCCCGGCTCTTGACGGGACGGTAGATAATGATGCTGTTATCACCGTGACTGGTCGTACTCTCGAAGTCAATATCGGAGATGGAAACATCACCTTCAGCGAGAAGAAAGAGTATAACTACGATCTTAACCGGGGTGATCTCGACGCCGTTCGAGAAGGCAACCAGATTCCGATGGACGTGACGATGAACTTCGTCTACGACTTCCTTAAATCGGCATCCGGTGACGCTATCCCGACAATCGAAGAAGCTCTCAAAAAGATAGGTTTGGCCGCGGGCTGGATAAGTTCCTCAAGTGACGCGTGCGAACCGTATGCGGTTGATCTTGAAATCGAACATACTCCGATCTGTGCTGGAACCGACAAAGAGCGAACCGTGCTTCCCGACTTCCGGTACGAATCCTTGGATCACGACCCGCGAGAAGCAACCGTATCGGCCACCGGTCGATGTAACGCAGTCCAAGCCACTAACACGCGGGGTAATCCATAATGGCGAGAATTGAACTCCGTAATACCACTCTTCGCATTGTGGATGGTTATGCGGCAACTGCGGCTGTCAATCTGACTGCTGGCTATGTATCCACTGATACCTCGATGGAAATCGATACGGTTTCACCAGCGGGGTTGGTTCTGGAGCAGACGCGTTTCACCGTGACTGGTTCCAGTCTTGTCCACAACATAACCAATGACAACGCCAGCCACAGGATCATCGTTGACATTGGTGCTGCCTCTGGTGGCACGTGGGCGATGACCTTTGAGGGTCAGACGACAGGCACGATTGTGTACAACGCATCTGCCGCGACCGTCTTGGCCGCTTTGGAAGCCTTGTCTAACGTAACTGCTGCCGTTGACTTTACCGTCACTGGTGCTGGTGTCCAGACAACTGATCCTTGGATCATTCAGGTCAAGACCACCAGTCCTGTTCATGGTCAGATCGCCCGAACCTCTTCAGGGGACGGTGCTCTACTGACTGCGTCCGATACGTTGACGTTCGTCAATACCGTTACTGTAGGTGGTGGAGGCGGAGGTATCGGCGGTGCAACCCACATCATCACCTTCACCCCGGCCCTCGACGGAACCGTTGCCAACAACAATGTCATTACTCTCACGGGACGTGCCCTTGAGTTCAATGTCGGCGATGGTAATGTCACTTGGTCCGAGAAGAAAGAGTATAACTACGATCTCAATAAAGGCGACTTGGACACTGTCCGACAAGGCAATGAGATCCCCGTTGATACTACTCTCAGTGCGGTCTATGACTTCATAAAGGCACCTGCGGGAGACCTGACTCCGACGTTTGAGGAAGCTCTCAAACAAACTGGTCGGGCATCTGCGTGGATAAGCTCTTCGAGCGATCTTTGTGAACCATATGCGGTTGATATTGAAATCGACCACATCCCGACTTGTGCGGGGATCGACAAAGAAACTGTAATCATTCCCGACTTCCGGTACGAGTCTCTCGACCACGACCCACGGGAAGCAACCATCTCGGCGACCGGGCGTGCTAACGCCACGCAAGCTACCGTCACTCGCGGTTAACCAAATCCCTCTCCCTTCGGGGAGAGGGCCTTTTCTCCGAAAGGTCATACCATGAAGCTGTCAGGACACACATTCGATAAGCCCGCCATAGTCTATTGCGTTCTTCCCCGTGTGGATGAAGATATAGTATTTCACTGCGGCCCCGTTCTCGATTATGACGAGTACGACGCTCTCTGCCCAGTACCAGAACCGCCAATGCAGTTCCACAAAGGTGGAGTTAAGGTGCCGGACATTGAGGACGAAACTTACTTAATGCAAGTAAGTAATCGTAGCGACCAACGAATTAGTTACATAGTTCTCAAGTCTCTCCAGTACACAAAGGATTTGACTTGGGAAACTGTGGACATGAGGAAGCCCAACACTTGGGCCAACTACGAGCAAGAACTTAAAGATGCCTACTTCACCACGACTGAAGTTCAGCGCATTATGAATGCTTGCTTCGAAGCCAATAGCCTCTCTGAGAGACGAGTAGAAGAGGCTCGATCAAATTTCTTAGTTGGGCTAGAGGAGGAACAGAATCTAGAAGCATCCTCTGGCCCGACGCCCGCTCTGAAGATTTCGTCATCTGGAGAAGCTGCGAGCGACTGAACATAAGGCCGCCCCATGTCAAGGAATCATGGGACGGGTGTACCCCATATATCCAAGCTCACGTGTTGGCGTACCAACAGGTTCGCCAACACGAGGATAATGAACTCATACTAGCACAGGCAAAGAGCAAATGATATTCAAATCTAAGCTAGCGACTATTGATTTTGATATCAAAGGGGCTATACAGAGGGAAAGAATCCAATATATCGACGCCCTCAAATTGGGCGTTCGAGCTTGGATACAAACCGCACAGGCTAACATACCCCTATGGACAGGGGCATCGCGGGCCTCTCTCGAGAAACTCGTAGAGGTAACAAACGCATCTTTTGAAACCGGCGTCGCACCAATTAAAATTGACATCTCGACTGGTCCGCCAGCGGCGTCCGCTATTGGTAAGTTTGGTGATGCTGGTATCAGGGAAAGAATAAGTCAAGCACGGCAGGAGAGCACGGGCGAATTCAAGATAAATAAAAGGAGCATCTCTTTCTCGTATTCTACGAGTCTCCCTTGGTTAGTTAATAATGAATTAGGAATTACCGATAGCCTATCACAACTGACTAAGAGACCGATTCCGTATAATTTCTTAGAGAAATCAGACGCTGCGGCACAGAGTGTGCTATTAGGACTCCTCCGAGCTAGGACGATTGATCTTTCAAAGGATATGAAAATAAAGATCGTAACTTCTAAGTGAGTGCAGACTTATGCCAGAGATTAAAAATAAGATTATAGTTGACACCGCCGATGCGGCGAAGAGTCTTCAAATACTGAATAGGCGATTGAACGCCTACACCAAAGCCATTCTCAAAGCCTCTGCTGCCGAGGCCAAGCATAATGTCACCGTGAGGCGGGCAGGTACCACGCTGGCTGATCTAGTTGGCACCCAGCAGCGAGCCTCACAAGCAGTTAAGACTCTAGCGGCATCTACGAAGCAAGCCACAGACGCGTCCCGCAGGAATACAGATCAGAATAAGAAACAGAAGAGAGCGTCCGACGACTTAGGAATTTCCTGGACAACCGTCAAGAGAATCTTTGCTGGTCAAATCATCTTCCGTGCCTTATCTGCGATCACCAACCAGATGCGTGATTCGGTTGGGGTTGCCAGAGAACTTGAAGTCAAATTGGCCGAAGCAATCACGATTGCTCCGGGGAGACTCAATCTTTCTGTCGAAGGGATGAAGTCTCTCGGGAACGAGATTCGGGAGTTATCTGAATCTTTCGGCATTGATCAAGTTGAGTTGGCCACAGCCGCGTATCAGGTCTACTCTAACCAGCTAGGTGGCGCTGCAGAGTCTACTGAGTTCTTGAGAACTGCGGTAGAATTTGCCACAGCCACTGTCACAAATTCGGCTAATGCTGTCGATCTTTTGTCTGGTGTGATAAATGCGTATGGCCTTGAAGCCGGAGAAGCAACCAGAGTTTCTGACATCTTCACTAAGTCTGTCGAACTCGGTAGATTCCGTATTGATGACATATCGAACTCCTTCGGTCGTTTGACTCCTGTGGCTTCGACTCTTGGAATCAGTATAGAGGAACTAGCAGCAGCGTTCGCTACCATTACCATCAAGGGCGTCAGTCCTGATAAGGCTATCACTCAGCTACTTGCTGTCATGTTGAAGATGGTCAAACCGTCTAAAGCCTTTACCAAAGCCCTCAATGAAATCGGCTTCTCTACTATTAGGCAGGCCACTTCCACTTTGGGACTGGTCGGAACCCTTAAAGCGTTGGTCGCCACGACCGACGGAACCATTGAATCGTTGGGGAAATTATTCCCGCGTGTTCGTGGTATCCAAGGCGTCTTAGGCTTAGCGGCAGATGGTGGAGAGAGATTCGATTCCGTCTTCACAGAGATAAGGGAAACGGCCAAGGGTGCAACTCGGACCTTCGAGCAGTTCATCCGGGCCACAGAATCCAAAGAGCTAGATCGTAATATCCAATCCATAAAGAACCTGTTCGTTGAAGATTTCGGCAAGGCCGTAATCAAAATAATGAACGACGTGAGCACGTCTATGGGCGGCTTACCCGAAACGATCACTAGGGCAGAAGCTGCTATGGGTGCCCTCGTAGTTGCGATGAGTGCTGTTGCGGCTACTAAAATCACATTAGCTCTCATTACTGCGGCAGAGGGCTTTGGATTCGCAACCGCAGGGGCAACCGCATTCGGTGTTTCCTTGCGAGCACTACCCCTAGTTGGTCTGATAGCGGGCGCTGCCGCCGCAGGTTTGGCTCTAGCCTTTCTTATCGATCAATTTCTACTGGGTGGAAGAGAAGCGCTCGTACTTGCCGAGAACATCCGGGAAATAGAGAAAGATTCTAAGAATCTGGCTTTCCAGATTGAAAATACTTCAAGAAGAATTACTACTTCTATTGTTGATGCTGCTCAGGAGCAATTGGATGCAGTACGGGATTCTATCCGAGTACAAGTCACTGAGTATCAGGGACTAGCCGACACAATAGAATTTATCGAAGACGAAGTAACCCAAGTACTGACTGATCAAATTGATACAAGAGTCGGTCTCTACGAAGACTTCGCAGACGCGGCCGCTGATGCTCAAGAGCGGGCTGCCAAGAAGATACTTACTATTGAGAAGAAGATTGCGAAGGAGCGAGTAAGCATAGAGAAGACTGTCTTTGATCTTAGTATCAGAGGTCTCTCGACGCTTGGGAAGAGGAGAGCCAATGCTCGGAGATCCTTGGCGCTTTTGGATAAAGCCACCTTGGCAGACACAATTGAACAACGTCTCGAACTTCTAAAGACCGCCAAAGCCAGAGCGAACTTAGCAGGAAGTACTAATCTGATTAAGAAAGTTGGCGCAGCTACAATCGAAGCGCTAAAGGCTGAGAAGTCTGCCATCCAGAGAAATGCTGATCTTCTTACACAGCAGGAAGCCAATATCCGCAGATCCGTGAAGGCAATGGTGGCGCTCAAGGATGAAGTGGTGCTCCTTAATGAAGAGTTACTGAACTCTGAATTTCTCAGTTCAGATGAGATTGCGAAGAAGAGGAAAGAGATATCTGACCTGATTGAGAAGCTGGGAGATGAAGAAGAGGAAATTCTGGACAAGATTGGCAAAGCTCTTGGCACTATTGTCAAGGGGTTTGACGGAGTAACCTTCCCTGAGATCAAACTACAATTCGATGACAAGACCCAACAACTTCTTAATCTCTTGGCGCAAAGGACTGTACCCCTTGAAGTTACAGTATTCTTTAAGCAATTCGGACTAGATGTCACGACCCCGGAACAAGCCCAAGAGGGACTAAAGTTCTTGGAGAAGGATATCGAAGATATCCGGGTAGGGGTAGCCGCTAACCTCTTACTTCTTGGTGATGCTTTCAAAGAAGCCCGAATAGAGATTGCTAAGAATGCCCCAACGTTAACCATCGGAGATATATTGGCGGCTGATGACATCTCTGAGCTTAAAAAGCGGGTTGGAGAATCAGTAGCTGCATTCCAAAAGGTAAAGATAGCTGTTAGCGGACTAAAGGCAGTTCTAGAATCTAAGGATGCAAACAAGTTAGACCAACTACCCAGAGCCGCTAAGGCTCTGACAGAGGCTCTTGATGGATTAGACGATGACGCTGGAGCTTCTGCCAAAAAGGCATTGGCTCCGTTCCTTAAGATACTAAAGGATATAGGAAATCAGGAGGGAGTAATTGAGGGAAGAGTAGAAGACCTTAAGGAACTAAATGAGGTCTTGGGTGAACTTGGCTTAGGCAAGCCCATCTTCCCACCGGACACGGTAAGTGGTGTTCAGACTGCTACAGCCATAATGGTTGAGGCAGTGACCGGTCTTTCTAGGGCCGAACGAGCACTGGGACCCAGTGCAGTAACAGGGGCTCGGCAAGCTACAAATGCTCTACTTAGTATTGGTGCTCAAGCATTACTTGAAATCCCGAAAGTAGCCCAACTAGCTACTGCCTTAAGCGCACTAATTGCCCTCCAAGCACAGGCGGGTCAAGCTGTAACGAACGCCACGGGTGGCCCAATACCTGCCTTCCTTGCGGGCGGCGGGCCAACACAATCGAGGGGCACTGATACCGTACCGGTTCAAGCTGCCCCTGGTGAGATGTTCATAAATTCTGCGAGTACTCGGCGGTTCATTCCGGAGTTGACCGCTATCAACGCCGGCCGAGCACCAGAGACTCGCAACAATGCACAGACCACCAATAACTCATTCTCCGGTGATATTAACATCAATGTTCCTGCAGGAACTAGCGTCAATGGACGCACCGTCGCCGCAGATATTCGTCGCGAACTTCGCAGAAAGACCTCATCTCTTAGCTAGGAGACCCCAATGTTACAAGACCTATTGAACAGGATTCACGCCAGATTCTTTGAGCGTGATCTTGCCTCCCGCCTGAGGAAACTTGGCGGCAAGTTTCAAGTCGAGCACCGAGACAAAGACGGCAACCTTAAAGGCACCTATGACTTTCCGAACGGGATCGTCGACGAAGGCCTGACTGACTTGCTGGCTGTCTACTTTGATGCTGACACACCCACTACCACGTGGTTCATTGGCATCGTCGACAACTCCGGCTTCTCGGCATTCGCCGACGCTGACACAATGGGAAGTCACGCTGGGTGGAATGAATTCACCACGTATACGGAAGCCACCAGAGTAGCGTGGGTTGTAGATGTGCCGGCTGCTCGATCTGCCACTAACACCACGTCTAGTGATTTCGCTATCACAGGCACCGGTACCCTCAAAGGTATCTTCATTGTCTCCAACAGCACCAAGTCCGGAACGACCGGAATCCTGTGGGCTACTGCCGCGTTTGCATCGAACGTCGCTGTCGTCAATGGGGACTCATTGAAAATTACCTACACGGTAAGCGGTTAATTCCGATAGGCCGGGGTCTCCGGACCTCGGCCTTTCTTTTTGGAGCATATCATGGGCGTCAAAGTCGGTACATTCACGCAGAAGACTTCTACAGGCACACAGGCTATATCTGGCTTAGGGTTCGCCCCAGAGATGATTCTATTCTTCTCTAGTGGTGCATTGGCCTCCGGGGCTTATGAGGCCAGCCACCGTGCTATGTACGGAATGTCTATAGGTACGGCCGCCGGTGACAATGGATCAGTATCCACGTCAAGTCAAGATGCCCAAACTACAGGTGCCCACAAATCCACAGGTCGGGCCGCACAGAAGGCGATCACCTTCTGCCAATATGATGACACAGTTGTAGCCGAAGCTGACCTGGACTCCATAGACTCCGACGGATTCACACTCGACTGGACAACAGCCGACGCCAATGCCCGCATTATCAATTACATAGCTGTGACGGGATTTGATTCACTTAAGATTGTTGAGTGGACAATGAATGCGGCCTCGGGCAATCAGGCGATAACAGGTGTTGGTTTCATCCCTGATACTGTTATCAATATATCAGAACAGAATAATGTCGGTTCTGCAACTCCCTACGTAACTGCCTCTGGCGGAATTGGCCTAGGGGCATTCGATGATACTGTAGAGTGGGGATTGTCTACCTTTGACTTAGAGAGTTCAGATGTAATCTCCAAATCTACCCAAAGTAATGTAGACCTGTGGGCTGGGGTAACAACGGCTGGGGTTGCGAAATATGCTAGCTTTGTATCTATGGATGCAGACGGATTTACCATCAATGTTGGGGCTGCCTCTACACCTACGAACAAGATTTATTCCTTATGCTTAAAAGGTGGCCTTCAAGTTTCGCTAGCAACCCTTAGTAAGATCGCCAATCAGACAGGGTCAGCCGCAGTTAGCCTAGGATTTAGGCCCGGTGGTCTGATAATGGCAGGAGTAAATGCAGGTGCTGTTAAAGCAACTGACACTGATGTTAAATGCAGTGTAGGGGTTGTTGATCGAGATGATCAACATACAATGGAGTTCTTTGTAGATCAATTGGCTACCTCTGATGTTGGTATGGTTAATATACTTGACCAATCTTTTTTAGCCAATGACAATCATGATTCCACTATTGAGTTACAATCACATACGAATCACTTTAATTCTGATGGATTTCATATAAATTGGGGATCGAATTTAGTTCCTCTTACTAATGTTGGTTATATTGCTTTTGAAGAAGATATAGCCAATAGAACTGGAGAAGCTCTTAAAGTAGCTACAGGAACCTTTGCTAAAAAGACTAGTACCGGCACTCAAGCAATAACTGGTATTGGATTCACTCCAAAGATTGTTATGTGCTGGTACACGGGAGCTACGGCTGATAATACTTGGGTTGATTTCCTTAGACAAGGTTTTGGAGCAGCTACATCACCAACTAACAGATACGCTGCTGGGGCAGCAGCAGAGGAAGATTCAGCTACATCTAATACTAAAACTATTAGATCACCAGCCCATGTAATTTCTATAGTAGATGAGGACGGAACCATTGAAGGTGAGGCAGATTTATCTAGTTTTGATTCCGATGGCTTTACTTTAGATTGGGATGTAGCAAATGGCACAGCATACATATGTCATTATCTCGCCTTAGGGGGTGATGATGAAATTGAAGATGCTAAGATTGTTTCATTCGTTACTAGCACCGGCTCTGGCCAGCAAGTTGTGACTGGTGCTGGGTTTCGCCCAGATAGTGTCTTAGTTTTTGGTAACACGAGAGTCAGCAGTATAGAAGATGGAGTACATGATAGTGCTGCAACTCTCCTCGGGGTGACGGATAGCCTCGACCATAGGGGTGCACAGACTCTTTTCATAGATGGCTTTTCTTATCAAAATGCCCGAGCATCTGATATAGATGGATTTATGGAAGGTACAGTAACTACCCCAAGTGAGGATTTACATACTGTATTTATAAGTATGGACTCTGATGGATTTACCTTTCAAAATATAAATCCTTCTGCATCACCTGGGTATAGAATCTTTGCCTTATGTATGAAGGGAGTATTTACCCATGTTGATCACCTTACAAAGCCTGTTTCAACTACAGGAGACCAAGCATCTACTGGTGTTGGCTTTCAACCTGTTGGATTATTTACTTTTGGCACTGACCTTACAGTAGATGATGGGGTTGCTACGTTTGCATATATGCATATGGGTGCAGCCGACGGGACCAATCAGAATGCTGCATGGGTTCTTGCAGAGCGAAGTGCTAATGGTCTTCAATCAATAAGTCGAGTTGGTAAAGTTATTGTACAAGATGATACTGGTGGTTCTGAGGCTCTAACTACTACGGCAGAAGGGGCTTTGAAGACTTTTGACTCTGATGGATTTACAATCGATTGGACAACTAATGATGCCTTCGCAGCCATTAATATGTATATGGCTTTTGAAAGGAATTGGATCCAATCGGGTCCTTTAACAGAGAAGGCAGCGTCGGCATCCAATACACTTTCACTGATTCAAGCCGCTTCGAGTGTTCAGGAGTTGTTGCGTACCTTAACGAGTGTTATCGGACTGGGGCAAGCTGCGAGGGCATCTATCTTCGCTAAGTCTGCCTCGAATGTTTTGACTCTTACCCAACTAGTGCAACAGACCATATCCTTTGGGGATGTCTTTACACCGTCGGTCGAGAACATACTGGATCTATCACAAACCGCTGTGCTAAAGAATGCGATATCAGTATCAGCAGCCAACATCTTGGCCCTAGGACATAGCGCCTCGAATGATAGTATCAAGTCCCATTCCGCGTCTTCGACGTTAGCTATGGCTCAGGTCGTGGCTGATCCCTTCAAACTGTTGTCCGCCAGCAACACCCTGTCCTTGACTGACGTAGGTGCAGGCGGCAAGAACGTACTCGAATCGGTAGCAAACGTCCTGGCACTTGCTGGTGTCGTAGCTGACCCCTTCAAATTGCTTAATGCCTCTAGTCCCTTGTCCCTAGCCCAAAGTGCTTCGGCCGCCGTAGATCAGGCCGTATTCATACCTGCCTCTAATAGTTTCGAGATGACCCAAGTAATGTCATTCGTAACTGACTTCCATCGGGCCATACCCCACATCAATGACCCGTCAGACGATCAGGCTCTGATCCAATTGATTCAGACGGTTGAGGCGGCCCGCAATCACCGCGTGGCTGCGTCAAACACGCTAGACCTCTCAGGTGCAGTCCGACTGAAGGAGCTTACGGAGTCTGTGACGAGCTTCTTGAGTTTCGAGCAGAAAGCGGGTCGGGTACTTCCGACGTCCGCGTCGAACTCACTGTTCTTGCAACAAGAGGCGTCCAGGATCTTCAAGTTGCTCAGCCAACTGAACTTTATTAGTTCGGTTTCTCCGAGTAAAGGACGAGACGCCAACAGCGTCTTGGCCTTTACCTCGATAGCAACAGTCCTAAGCGACTTCGCTCGTGGTATAAGTCAGGATGTGGGTCTCCGGCAATCTGTCGGTCTGATCCATGAGAGTGAGTTCAACGTCGAGTGTACGTACTCCCCGTTCGTAGGGGACGTCACAAGTGGCATTACGCCACCGCCAACAACGGCAAGGATGACGATTGCCCTAATGAGTTTGCTTTTTCCTGCAGTCATTATTCGGTATCCTCCGGGTTAAATTCCCGCCACAATCCGGTTTCATCAACTTTGAGCAGCCCCATATCGCGTTGAAGCGTCAACTCTGCTATTCTGTAGCTTACGACGGCCGAAGTCAAGCCGTTTTTCGCCGCCAACCAATCTGTTTGCGAATCGAGAACATCTCGTATTTCTATTTGCCCCGCTTGAAAGAAGAGGCTTGTGCTGTCCAGCCGCTTGTTTGCCAGCACGACACCCTTGGCCTGGGTCTGCAGATTCTCCCGCGTGGCGAGCATATTCCTGAGTTGACTTCTAATATCCTGTTTTATGTCATCCTCGAGTG
>SDBT01005044.1_pt1 | contig 22286 bp, 13 predicted proteins | sample 2277101 | NCBI WGS metagenome assembly SDBT01 (sample SAMN10404973, study PRJNA504765) | marine sediment metagenome | isolation source: marine sediment core GS10_PC15, 103 cmbsf | place: Arctic Ocean: Southern Knipovich Ridge | collected 2010 | reverse complement strand
TTGGTTTTCAGTTTTCAGTTTTGCTGCCTCACAGATGGTATTTGCTGATTGGTGGATAATGCCGCATTTTGATACATAAGATTACGTCGTTTCTGAGTTGAGATGTGGGGTATATTGCTTGCTAGAGAACCCGATTCCGGGTATAGCTTGGCCATACTTGAGTATCGGTTTTTGGGTGTTCTGGTGTGTCATTATGACACGCCTGTAACATAATGTTACACCTGAATTGGGAGAAGCCATATATTTTAGCCACGGATTGAAACACGGATGTCGGGTCGCCGGCTACGAGGAAAAAGAAGGAGAAAGAAGGAAAAGAAGAGGTATAAGCAATAAGCTATCAGCTATCAGCTATCAGCTATCAGCTATCAGCTATCAGCTTAAGATCCACAAGACGGCAATCGGATTAGCAGTTTAGCTATTCATCCTTTAGCAGTGCCTCCACTGCCTCCCGTATTTCGGGTGACAGCTTATCCAGCACCTCCGGGTCGTCGGTTTTTTGATACTTCACAGCTAAGTCCACCACGAAGAGAATTTGAGTCAGCCGCTCCGGCAGAATGTCCCGCGCTTTCTCAAGCAGACTTTCTGCCAGATTCGCTTCCCCGGCGATCAATACCAACCGGAACAGATAGAGCAATCGCGCCAGAGTCGCTGCTTCATCAGCCATGTCGCCGATCTCTGACAGCGCGGCTTCTGCCTGCCGGCGCGCATCCCCGCGGTTGCCTTCGCTCAAGCTGTGCTGGACGAGGTCTGTCCGTGCCCCGACCAGACGACCCAGCAGCCCGCTTACCCGCCAGGGCCAAACCTGTTCCGCTATAGGACGCGCTGCCTCGTAGCACTCTATGGCTTTTCTCAGGTTCTCACCACGGTCACCAGTGGGAAGATCAGCGTAGGCATTGCCCAGGTTGTTCTGAGTCATGGCCCAATCAGCAGGATAGTCACTCTCGATGTGGACTCGCAGTGTTGTTTCATAGCACTCGATAGCTTTTCTCAGGTTCTCACCACGGTCACCAGTGGGAAGATTGCGATAGGCACTTCCCAAGTTGTTCTGGACCGTAGCCCACTCAGCGGGATAGTCCCTCTCGGTATAGACTCGCAGTGCTGCTTCGCAATAGTCGATGGCTTTTCTCAGGTTTTCACCACGGTCACCAGTGGGAAGCCTGCAATAGGCACGGCCCAGGTTGTTCTGGGTCATAGCCCAATCAACGGGATAGTCGTTCTCGGTGTGGATTCGCAGTGCTGCTTCACAGCACTCGATGGCTTTTCTCAGGTTTTCACCACGGTCACCAGTGGGAAGATCAGCGTAGGCATTTCCCAGGTTGTTCTGGGTACCAGCCCAATCAGCGGGATAGTCATTCTCGGTATAGACTCTCAGTGCTGCTTGATAATACTCGATGGCTCTTCTCAGATTCTCCCCGCGGTCACCAGTGGGAAGCTTGCGATAGGCATTTCCCAGGTTGTTCTGGGTTGCAGCCCACTCAGCAAGATAGTCGTTCTCGGTGCAGACTCGCAATGCTGCTTGGTAGGACTCGATGGCTTTTCTCAGGTTCTCACCACGGTCACCAGTGGGAAGATCAGCGTAGGCAATTCCCAGGTTGTTCTGGGTTGCAGCCCACTCAGCGGGAGAATCGCTCTCGGTATAGACTCTCAGTGCTGCCTGATAGCACTCTATGGCTTTGTTTAGGTTCTCAGCACGGTTACCGGTAGAAAGATCATAATAAGCAAAGCCTAGCAGGAAAAGAATCACCGGGTTCTCCGGATCAACTATTCTTGCCTCTTCCAGCCGCCGGATAGCTTCAGAAATCTCGCCACTCTCAAGCAACTCAAGTACCTGTTGGACAGTGTCAGCAGACCGTTTATCCATCCGCTCCAGGGCCAGCTCAATGGCCTGTTGAGATCGGGCGGTGGCTGTGACGCTGATGGCCTGTGAAGAGGAGATGGTCTGTAGTTCCTCAACTGCGTGGCGGAGTTCCGGGATGGTGCAGATCGCCTCCAGTATTTCGACCACCAGGAGCACATGCTGCCTCTCGGGTTCGCCCAGACGCCAATAATACCACGATCGGAAAAGCCGTTCGGTAAGATCATAGCGCTTGGTGCGGCGTTGCTGTGTCTGACGAGTGGGGGCAACGATGCCACGGTCGCCGAGGCGTGAGAGATGTACCCTCACTTGACCCGCGCTCAATCCTATGGACTCCGACAGTTCCGCCGGCGTGAGTGGCCCTTCGCCGGAGATAAGGGCATCCACCAATTGCCGCTCACGGCTCGGGATCTGATTGAGTCGATCCTGAAAATAGGGCGTCATGTTGTCTATGACACCTTCCAGATATGAGGTGACTTCCATCATTCGCTCAGGGACGAGCGACGCTATTTCGTGTGCTACGATAGCCAGTCGCGGTGAGCCGCCGGTGATGTACCACAGCGCATCCGGGCATGCTGCGCGCTGGTTCAGTCGCTCAGCAAGCTCCGAGGGGCCATAGCGATCAGCAAGAAGCCGGAGCAGTTGGCTCATTTGCTCTACAGCAAGCGGCGGCACGGATAGCATCTCGAACAGATGGTGAAACACCTGGACGGGGCTGGTATGTTCGCGAAAGACTGTGAGCGACCCACCAATGATGAGACAGAATGGCTGGTTCATCAGAACATCTCGCAACATCTTTTGATCTGAATTCGACAACACGCCAAGTACGCGATCCAGATTATCTATCATCAGCAGCAGGCGGCGTCCCTTTGACGCGAAGTCCTTCAGGAAGGCCGCCGCACGCGCCGCATCCCGGCTTCCGCTGTCCACGTCACTGAATGCCGCTGACACTTCCGCGTCCGATTTCCCAAGTTTATTATTTAACTCACGCAGAACGCGGCGATAGAAGGTTCTCAGGTCTACCACGTCATGCAATTCTTCCGGAAACAGCAGAGGCAGCCACGCCTGTGATAGGTCAGGATCATCCAGACAGCGGTGATAGAGAATCTTCAGCAGATGTGTCTTGCCAATGCCCCGCGGCCCTACCAGAACAAGGTGCTGGGGATGAGCTTCGCTGGCCTCGCGGCGCAAGCGGCGTTCCAGCCGAGCCAGAAGCTCTTCGCGCCCAATAGTTACGGCCTCCAATTCCTTCGGATCCACTTTCTGCGGGTTATACTTAAGCAAACGCTGTGCGCTCATTTCACCACCCCAATCGTCCCTGGCGTCGCCACCAGTCGCGGAGCACTTTGCTGGAAAACTCGAACTTACCATATTCGTCCCGGACAATGTAAAGATCATTTTCCAGATAGCCGAGAAGTCGCTTAACATCCTCCGCGCTCGCTCCCGTGTATATGATCCGAATTATTGCCCCTAAATCCGATTCCGTTGCGCTACTCACTGTCAAATGTGCCAGCACCTTTCGAGCTGGTAATTGCAGTTCATCCGAGTAACGGTTGATAGCACTGCTGTATGGCTCGAAGAATCGCTTGCTATCTGGGCCAAGCAGATCTCTCTCGTAGATTTCGCGCACGTCTTCGGCAGTTGGCTCTGCGCCGATAGGACGTTGCGCGTTCACGATGCGGCTGGCGAGCAGTTGAAGGAAAAAAGGTATAGGCATGGTCTTTCCAATGCAGTCCAGTATCGCTTCCAGGGCTTCTTCGTCTGGATAGAGATCGTTGTCCGCCAGAATTATGCGCACCAATTCCCTCGCCGCGGGAATTGTCATGGGCGGCAGTTTCACCGGACTAAATGCCTTTCGGAAGGACTTTACAAAGTCTCCGCCCAACTGATGCAACAAAGAATCCATATTAGCCGAACCAGCCATAAGTATGCGATATGGGGCTTCGGCAACCGCCACTGAGTTAAGAGCATCGATCAGTCGCTTCGCCTCTGTGCGTTCCTTGCGGCCAATTAGCTCTTCCAGTACCCAGGGAAACTCATCTATTAGCAAGAGGAGCGGTATGCCATCAGCTTTCACAGATGAGAAGACAGCGGCGAAATATTCCGCCCAGTCATGGGCATGATGTTTCGCTATTCTCGCTTCCGCGTTCTGTATTTGCTGATAACTGGCATTGATCAGTGGGCCACCAATTCTGCCAAGAGTCTGTGGAAACTCGGATAACCACGGCATTGTACGGAGGGTGGCTATGATCCTCGCGACAAATTGCACAGGCGTTGTTGCTCTCTCCACGTCTATCAATACTGGCTTCCACGGCTCAAGAGGATTGTCAAAGAGGGCGTAAAGCAGGCTGGATTTGCCAAACCGCCTCGGAGCTACCAGCAGCACATGGCCGGATTTCAGCGCCTCCGTTACATCTTCGATGGCGTTCTCCCTGTCGTAGAAATTTACATCTCGTGCGATGCTCCCCACTGTCAGCCGCGGACGGATATAGCGTTTCTGTTTTAAAAGACTGTGTTTGAGCCGCTCCACCGCGTGCGTTCTGGTATCCATTGTTTTCATGTCAACGAAATCTTCGATGTCAGCTCGTGGCACGTCCCTCAAGTCCAGTCCCTCAAGCTCGCTAGGGAGGTCGTGAGGGTCCAAAATACCATAACTGTCCATCCGCAGATCGCGCTCCCGAGCCACTTCGCTGAAAACGGTCTCTATTCCACGGAAGGCATCACGAAAGCGTATTGATTCAGCCAGATCCTTCAGTGTAATGAAGAATGACATCCATACTTTCTCTGAGTCCGGATCGTATAGAACGTATAGCCTGCCCTGAGTTCTAATCACGGCTTCCGCCCCCTTTCTTCTCCTCCACCTCTCGCCGCAGCACATCGAAATATTCATCAGCGACGTATAGCATATCGCTTATAGCCTTTACCTGCAATTTAAATCTCGGATTAATGTCCACACCCTTACGCTCCTGCTCATAGACAAGATGGTGATCCTTTCGATCCCAGGCATTCTCAAGCAGCGTGGTAACCTGTACCTCTATTTTCACTCCTGGCAATCCATTGACCTGAAAGACCAAATAGTATCCTCGTACCCCTGTAAGTCGCTTCTTACGCCTCTTTTCCTCAGTCTCTTCATCGTCTGCGGGGATGCGAACTTCCCAGATTCGGTCTTCTTTGTCAATAACCTCGAATCCCTCTTTAATGGATGCGCTTTCCTCGATTCTTTCGACAACCACCTCCACATCACTCAGGTAGTTGCACAGGATTCGGAAACGCACCAGATCGTCCATTTTCTCAGCAAAGTTATCCTTTGTCAGCCCTTCACTTCGCAGAATCTTCTCCAAAACGCTATCTGCCTCCTTCTTGTCATATTCATCGTCTGACGTTGTGGCTACTTCACGACTTTTTTCTCCTTTTAGAATCTTTATCTCCTTCTTCACTAAGCTTTTTAAAATAGGCACAAAATACGCATGGTCCCGCCTCTTCTCTTCGAGGAAGTTATCAAAGTCGTTCCTCTTTCTGAAGCCGTTCTCCTCAAGCCAGTTTTTTATGTCCTCTGAACGGATATGCTTTGCCAATGGCTAACACCAACTCTCCCATAATCTGGTTGAAATCCAACAAAACAGCAATGTTGCGAAACAAAATTGTTGCGAAACATATATGTTGCGAAACAAAATTGTTTCGCAACATATATTATAGCTAAATCCGCCGTTGCTGTCAATGGCAAATTGGTGGGAGACCATCTTTCCGCTTGACCCTATCGGGACGACTATGGTATTATCCATCCGTGAAGACGTAAGCCGTTGTGCATATCTAATACCTGTTTCGGTTAGAAGTGAGACTGTAGTGTGACAGACTTATGTGTCTGTCCATGTGCGCCAAAACCCTGATACCGGGCGCACACACAGGTGCGCCACTACAACGCTAATGGGTATCGTTTTTAACTGAAACAGGTGTAAAACATAAAATGGACAAAGGGAAGCCAAAAACATCCATCACCATTCGGTCTGTACTTATAGGTCTGCTGTTAATCCCGATCAATAGTTACTGGCATATCCAGATGACGTTAGTCTGGCTGATGAATTTCCCTGCCATACTGACACTGCTGTTTAACGTCATCTTTATCCTGTTCTGGCTTATAGTTCTGAACTTCATACTGAAGAAATACCTTCCTTCCTCAGCGCTGAGCCAGAGCGAACTGATCGTTATCTACGTAATGCTGGTGACATCTACTGCTTTATCTGGCTATGACATGATGCAGTGTCTCATTTCCCTGATTGGGAACGGTACCTGGTATGCTACACCTGAGAACGAATGGTCAGAGCTTTTCAGCAGGCATCTGCCTGGTGGATTAACCATAAGCGATAAGAGTATTCTGAGGGGCTTTTACAGAGGCGAATCCACGCTATATACTATTGAGCATATCAAAGCCTGGTTAGTGCCGGCGGCTATCTGGTGCAGCTTCATCGTCGTCCTGCTCTTCGTTATGCTCTGTATAAACGTGATTTTGAGGAAACAGTGGACGGATAGGGAGAAGCTGGCATATCCGATTGTGAAGCTCCCCTTTGAGATGACAGTTGATGGTGGGTCAAAGGCATTCTTCAGAAATCGCTTGATGTGGATAGGTTTTGGTATTGCCGCTTTCATTAGCATCCTGAATGGATTGAATTTCTTCTTTCCCAGCATTCCGAGTATCTCTGTGAAGCCCTATTCCCTCGGCCGCTATTTTACCGAAAGGCCGTGGAATGCAATGCGTTTTCTGAACGTCTCCTTTTTCCCATTCGCCATAGGATTGGGATTCCTGATGCCGCTGGATCTGGCCATCTCTTGCTGGGTCTTCTATCTGATCTGGCAGATGCAACGGGTTTTTGGAACCTACGTGGGATGGAGCAGTATGCCCGAATTTCCGTATGCTACGGCGCAGGTAAGAGGTGTATGGGTCGGTCTATTGCTGTTTTCGCTCTGGATAGGAAGAAGACATTTTTTCGAGGTAGTCAGGAAAGTATTGGGCAGAGGAGCAAATCTGGACGATTCTCAGGAGCCGCTTGGATACAGAACCGCTGCTCTGGGGATATTTCTCGGAATGGGATTTATCATTGCCTTCTGCGTAAAGGCAGGGATGTCGGTCTGGGTTGCCTTTGCCTTCTTTGCCATATACTTTGCATTGTCTACGACCCTAACGCGCATCCGCGCCGAATTAGGGCCGCCAGCACATGATATGTACGGTTCCGGCCCAGATCATATTATGACAATGTTTCTTGGAACTCGCAGATTGGGAGCGCAAAATCTGACGATCTTTTCTCTCTTCTACTGGATCAACCGCGAGGCATATCGCACACATCCTATGCCCCATCAACTGGAAGCGTTCAAGCTGTCCTATCAAGCTAATATGAAAAGCAGGCGGTTGGTATTGGCAATTGTTCTGGCCAGCGCGCTTGGCGCTCTTTCATGCTTCTGGGCGTTTCTACATTCAGCGTATAAATTGGGAGCCGGGGATGGTCTCTATAGAACCACCTGGTTCGCCAGAGAAGCATACAGCCGTTTGGCAACGTGGCTGCATTACCCATCCACCCCAAACCACGTAGAAATGACGTTTGCAGGGATTGGATTTGTGTTTACCATGCTGATGCTGCTTATGCGGATGCGTTTCCTTTGGTGGATGCTTCATCCCGTTGGATACGCTGTTTCCGGCTGGTGGATTATTGGAAGATTGTGGTTTCCACTTTTCATTAGCTCTATGATCAAGTGGCTGGCTCTGAAGTTCGGCGGAGCTAAGGGGTACAGAAGAGCGGTCCCATTCTTTCTTGGTTTGATCCTGGGCGACTTTATAATTGGCTCTATATGGAGTATATTGGGGATCGCTTTCGGCATGCGCACTTATGTGTTCTGGGGCGGTTAAATGGACATTCCCCTTTTTCAAGGGGGAGTATCAAGCTTTTAGAAAAATCTTGAGCAAAAGAAAATAAGGACGGGCTTCGCCCGCAGAAAGGAAACCTGAGAACCTTTTACTAAAGCTGCTTACTTTTAAGACACGTTCTAAGCCATTTTATGGGCGTATGTGTGAGCGATTGGCGAGCAGAAGAACGAGGCATAAAGTCTGAATCAGGCAAAGTATGAAGGGAGAGCTATGGATCGGAAGAATTCGGTAAGTCGCGCATGGGTGGATATGGATAACCCGATGAACTTAACCCGGCGCGGTCATTTGCGCGCTATGGGCTACACAGATTACGACATGAAACGCCCCATCATTGGAGTCTGTAATCCGTGGAGTGAGCTTAACCCCGGACACTGGCATTTTCGTGTGCTGGCTGATGCGGTAAAACGAGGGATATGGGCGGCTGGCGGCTTTCCGCTGGAGTTCCCGACGATCTCTATGTGCGAGGTCTTCCACAACATCTCAACGCTGATCTACCGCAACCTGATGGCTATGGATACTGAGGAATTCATCTCATCAATGCCCTTCGATGGTGTGGTTCTCCTCTCTACCTGCGATAAGAATATCCCGGCACAGATTATGGGCCTCACGACTGCTGACAAGCCGGCGATAATCCTCGCTGGTGGCACTCGACTGGCAGGATTTTACAATGGGCAAACGGTGGCTTGCTCTACTGATACCCAGCGTTTCATGGCGGACTACAGAGCCGGCGTCATAGGCGCGGAAGAGCTAAATGAAGTGGAGATGAATGGCTTCTTCAACACCTGCGGAGCCTGTGGCGTGATGGGAACAGCTAACACCGTGCAGTCCATAGCTGAAGCTCTGGGAATGACCTTGCCGGGGTGTGCATCGATCCCGGCGGTATACGCTCAACGAATCCATATTGCTGAGGCTACGGGGATTAAGATCATGGAGTTGGTGGAGCGGAATATCCGACCATCCGACATCCTGACCAGGCCTGCTTTTGAGAACGCCATTCGCGTGCTTATGGCAATGGGAGCCAGCACAAATCTGGTCATCCATCTTGTGGCAATGGCAGGAAGAGCCGGTGTAAAGCTGGTATTGGATGATTTCGACCGTATAAGCGGGGAAGTGCCGTTTATAACTAACGTCAAGCCATGCGGTGACTATACAGTTGAGGAATTGTATCACGCCGGTGGCGTTATAGCGGTTATGAAAGAGCTAGAGCCGCTGCTGGATACATCGGTCATGACTGCCAGCGGCAAAACTATGAAGGAAAATCTTGAGGGTGTTAAGACAAAGAACAGAGACATAATCCGTCCGCTTTCAGATCCTATACAGCCAGATGGAGGTCTGCGCATCGTGCGGGGCAATCTAGCGCCTGATGGCGCTGTGTTGAAAGTGGCTGCTGCGTCGCAAAATCTCCTGAAGCACAAAGGACCTGCCACGATTCTGGGGAGTCGCGGCAATGAAGAGAACATCACTGCCGACCATGTGATCATCAATCGCTACAAAGGCCCCATAGGCGCGCCAGGAATGCCTGAAGTAGGCCCAGCGGGCATACCTACCCACATACTGCGCCAGGGAATACGAGATATGGTGCGCGTCACAGATGCGAGAATGAGCGGAACGTCCTTTGGCACCGTCATCCTGCACGTGGCACCTGAAGCTGCTCTGGGCGGCCCACTGGCGATTGTCGAAGAGGGAGACATGATCGAGTTGGACGCAGAACGGGGTGTGCTTAATCTGCTGGTGGAGGATAACGAAATCCAGCGCCGACTGGCGAACTGGAAACCCCGCCCACCTGCTTACACTCAGGGGTACCGGGCGCTGTGGATCGACCAGGTGACCCAAGCGCCGGATGGCTGTGATTTCAGATTCTTCTGCGAAAAGGATTGGCTGTTGAATAGATAGAGGAAAAATACTTTCTTGAGTTAGGAATTTAGCCACAGATTAACACAGAATTTCACAGAATTTAACCACTAATTGTACAGATTATCACGAATCTCCTGTCTTCATATTCGTGTAATTGCAGGCAAGATGCCTGCGCTCCGTGGATCGACCAGGTTACTCAAGCGCCGGATGGCTGTGATTTCAGATTCTTTTGCGAGAAGGATTGGCTGCTGAACAGATAGAGGAAAAATACTTTCTTGAGTTAGGAATTTAGCCACAGATTAACACAGAATTTCACAGAATTTAACCACTAATTGTACAGATTATCACGAATTTTCTGTCTTCATATTCGTGTAATTGCAGGCAAGATGCCTGTGCTCCCAGGTAGAGAATATTCCATCATGGATACTGGCGAAGTGAAGTATGTAAACATAGTTTTCCCCATTCCTGTGGATAGGTCTTTCTCGTATCTTCTGCCAGAGGAGCTTCGTGGGAAAGCGCAGATTGGTATGCGCGCTCTGGCGCCTTTTGGCAAGAGGGAAGTTGAAGGCGTTATCGTGGAACTGCCGGAAGAGCCGGAAGTCCAGGAACTGAAAGAGGTGCTGGATATTCTGGACGACGAGCCTTTTTTCGCTCCGGATATGCTGGAACTGACCAAGTGGATAGCGGAATACTACCTGTCCGCCTGGGGTGAAGCTCTGAAATGCGCCACTCCCGCAGGGATAAATATCATAAGCAAGCGCGTTGTGAGCATCTGCGAGATGGAAGATCGCGACGCGATACTCGCCCAACTCTCAAAAGCCGCTCCCCGACAAGCGCAAATACTCACGGCTCTGGCGTGGGAAGGGGATATGTCAATCAAAAAGTTGAAGGATAGATTGGACAATCAGGGGCTATATTCAGCCCTGGCGGCGCTGGAAAATAAAGGACTTATCAGTATCAGTACGCAGGTATCCCGACCAAGCGTGAGACCGAAAGTCGCTCAAGCTGTCCATCTGGCGAAATCCGTCGAGGCTATTGAAGGCGAGCTTGAGGCAATAAGACGAAGAGCGCCGAAGCAGGCAGATGTCCTGGATGTCCTTCTTTCAAGGGAAGAGGAACGGCTGACACTGGCATCGCATCTTGCCAAGCTGGCGGATACTACTACCGCACCTATCAAATCTCTGGAAAAGAAAGGTCTGGTTGCCTTTGAGGAAGTGGAGATATTCCGCGATCCTCTGGAAGGCGAGATATTTGATACCACGCAGGATTTGAAACTAAACCCGGATCAGGAAAGCGCCCTGCGTGAGATAATCCGCGCCGTGGAAGCGGAGAAACGGGAAACTTTTCTGCTGCACGGCGTTACCGCCAGTGGAAAAACTGAAGTCTACATGCAGGCAATAAGCAAGGTACTGGAAAAAGGTAAAGGCGCTATAGTGCTGGTGCCTGAGATCGCTCTCACTCCTCAGACGGTGTTCCGATTCGCGTCGCGATTCGGAAACAGGGTGACCGTCCTTCACAGCAAAATGTCACAGGGCGAACGCTATGACCAGTGGCGGCGGATTAAATCCGGGCAGGTGGACATCGTGGTGGGAGCGCGATCAGCCATATTCGCCCCCATGTCCAACCTGGGACTCATAGTAATAGATGAAGAGCACGAGACTTCATACAAGCAGGATGACTCCCCGCGATACCACGCCCGAGAGGTGGCGATAAAGAGGGCGGAACTGGTAAACGCTGTGGTTGTGATGGGTACTGCTACGCCATCTCTGGAGAGCTTTTACAGGGCATCTCAGAAGGAATACCGGCTCCTCACCTTGCCTGCGCGCATAGATAACGTGGCGCTGCCGCCAGTCGAAATCGTTGACATGCGCGATGAATTCACCGAAAAGCGCAACCGTTCCATATTCTCCGAAAGCCTTCGCGAGGCGATGGAAGATCGACTGGCGCGAGGCGAACAGACTATTCTTTTTCTCAACAGGCGCGGTCATGCTACGTTCGTTTTGTGCAGAGAGTGCGGTTACGTGGCCAGATGCATAAACTGTGACGTCTCTATGACCTACCATTCCAGCACCAGGGCGCTGGTTTGCCACCACTGCAATTATCGACAGCCATCGCCATCGGTGTGTCCCAGCTGCAAGGGCAATTATATCCGGCACTTTGGGACAGGCACTCAGAGAGTTGCAGAGGAAGCCCAAAAAGCATTTCCAGAGGCCGCCATAGATAGGATGGACGTTGATACCACTACCCGCCGGGGCGCACACAAGCGGATTCTCGATGCCTTCAAAGTTGGCGATATTGATATACTCATAGGCACACAGATGATCGCTAAGGGACTGGATTTCCCCAATGTAACGCTGGTGGGTGTCATATCGGCGGATACGGCTTTAAACCTGCCGGACTTCCGCGCTGGCGAGCGCACATTCAACCTGCTTACTCAGGTGGCCGGTAGAGCAGGCAGAGGCCAGTTGGAAGGCGAAGTTATCATACAGACATATAATCCCGACCATTACAGTGTCGTCGCCGCTCAGGATCACGACTATCGGAGCTTCTACAGGCAGGAAATCGTCAACCGGGAAGTATTATTGTACCCACCTTTTACTCATGCCGCTACTATCCTGCTTACAGGCCGATCGGAAAACGCGACGCGTCGGGCGGCGGAGACGTTGGGAAGCATTTTGCACTCTTTTCAGGAAGCCAAGTTCCCCGATGTAGAGATTCTGGGTCCCGCTCCAGCGCCACTGGCAAGGATAAAGCAATACTATCGCTGGCATCTACTTCTGAAAGCTGTTGAGCCTTCCCATATCAAGGAAGTAGTCAAACAGGCTATGGCAAAGCCGCCGCCCCAGATATCGAGAGGTGATGTGAGAGTCGCGGTGGATATGGATCCTATGACGGTATTGTAGAGTTGATAAAACATAGAAGCGAACCTGAATAACTCAAAGCTGAAAGCCGGCCGCGTAATAGTGTTGACACTGCGTTGTGGCTATGCTAGAATTCTATTTGCTGGTAATCACCATGAAAGATCACTTTTGTTTGGAATACTTACGCCTACAAAAGCGGGAGGCCTTTTTTACAGACGTTAGGGGTAGCAAAAGAATAACTTCCCACTCGCGAGATAACACCATTCATCAAGGGTGGGTAAACATTTTCTGATTTCATCAGAAAATGTTTACCCACCCCTACAAAAAAGGAAGCTATTTTTTTACAGCCACTCAGGCATATATCAAGACTGAAAAAGCGGACAGGAGGTAAAAAAAATATGGAGTTTATGGATGTTATTTCAAGAAGAAGAAGCATCAGGAAATATAAATCAGATCCCGTGTCGGAAGAGGACATGAAATACATACTGGAGGCCGCCAGACTTGCACCGTCGTGGGCTAATAGTCAGTGCTGGAAATTTGTCATCGTTACAGATCCAGCGGTAAAAACGGAATTGGTCAAGGCCGGCCAAAGCTGGATAGAACAAGCTCCGGTGATAATAGCTGCCTGTGCTGACTCATCCAAGCCGGGGACAAAAGGCGACCAGGAATACTATATGCTGGATGTGGGAATCGCTATGGAACATCTGATCCTGGCAGCGGCAGATAAAGGGTTGGGAACGTGCTGGATAGGAGCTTTCGAGGAGGCTGCCGCGAAAAAAGCTCTGGATGTGCCGGACAATATCAGAGTGGTGGCATTGACACCGCTAGGACATCCAGACGAGAGTCCAACTCCCAGACCGCGGAGATCATTGGGGGAGGTAATGTGCTCCAATAAATATGAGGCATAGATTCTGAGAATAATCTGTTTGGATAGGGAAAGTCTTAGATCTTTCCCTATCTCTTTATCGGGGGTAAATATGTTGTTTGAGAATCCTTTTGAGGCGGATGGAGAATGGTATAAGGGAAATCTCCATACACACACTACAAATTCGGATGGCGCCTGGTCGCCAGAGCGGGTAGCTACTGAATACAGGGCAAAAGGCTATAATTTCCTGTTCATAACCGATCACGGAACCGTGACCGACGTCTCTGGTCTTTCTGGAGATGGATTACTCGTGCTGAACGGGACGGAACTTGGCGCTGGCAAAAGCGAAGTTGGGCACAGCTATCATCTTGCGATACTAAACCTGAAAGAAACAGTCTCAGCGAAAAGCGCGCCAACTTTGCAGGGGCTTATAGATCTATTGAGATCAAAGGGAGCGGAAGTGATCATCGCTCATCCATACTGGTCAGGCCTAACCATCAACGACTTCAGTAATCTGGAGGGATATATCGGGGTAGAGATATTCAATTCCACCTGTCACTTTGCTATAGCTAAGGGACATTCCGCAGTTCACTGGGATGACCTGCTTGTTCGGGGAAATCGCGTGGCGGGATTCGCCGTGGATGATGCTCACGAGCATTCTCGCGATAATAGGCCCCTTGACATTTGCTACGCGTGGATTATGGCAAAACTTCCGGAACTGACTGAAGCGGCGGTTATGAGTGCCATAAAATCCGGACGATTCTACGCCAGTAATGGCCCAACCATCCACGATATATCAGTGAAAGATGGAAAGATCTCCGTGTCAACTTCTGAGGTAAAAGTGATCAACTTTATCGCTAATGTGTCCAGCGGAAGGAGCATTACTGCAAAGGGCGATGAAGTGTTGACCCAGGCGGAATATCAATTAAGAGGAAGTGAGAAGTATATCCGCGTCGAGTGCTTCGATAGGAATGGGCGCGGCGCATGGAGTAACCCTGTGGTGTTTAATGCGCCGCAGTGATAAATATTTGGTTGCACACTAAATGGTTCAATCGACAAATAGGCGTTGCTATTCGTAGGGGCACAATGCTTGTGCCCGGGCACGCGCAGCGTGCCCCTACGGGTGTTTCGGCGATACGAACATACCGATCAAACCACTAAAATCCTCTCTGTTTGTCGATCTGATTGCGCAATGGCAGATCGTCTCGCAGGAAACGTCCCAGATTTTCGCTGAATATATCCAGAACGTATTTCCCCTCAAACTGAGTTCCGCCAGCTACATGGGGCATGATCAGCAGGTTTTCCAGTTCCCATAATTCGCTGTCTGATGGCAGTGGCTCAGGATGAAAGACATCGAGAGCTGCCGCCGCTAAACGCTTCTCACGCAATGCTTGAGCCAGTGCTGTCTGATCCACGATGCCGCCGCGCGAGATGAGTACCAGCATCGCGCTGGGTTTCATCAACGCCAGTTGCTCTGCCCCAATCATGCCCTGCGTCTGCGGTGTGTAAGGCACCGTTATCACAACATAATCTGACTCGCGGAGGAGATCGCTGAGATGATCCAGATTCCACAACTCGCTGACATAGTCCGGCTTGTTGTCAGGAAAGAGATCCACTGCGATGATACGCGTATCAAAAACCTGAGCGCGCTTGGCCAGAGCGCGTCCCACCGTCCCAAGCCCGATGATCCCCAGGGTGCTGCCGGTTAGCTCCATCAGCTTACTACGGACAGCGCGGTTGCCCCACTCACGCTTCTGCTGGTGAAATACACAATCCCTGATGCCGCGGGTAAACGCGAATATCATGCCCAACACACTTTCAGCCAGACAGGCCCCATGAGTTCCCCGCGCGCTGGTTAGCAGGACATCGCTCTCCACCAATTCGGGAATCGCCACATAATAATTGATGCCACTACTGGGGGACTGAATCCACTTGAGATTTTTGGCGGCCAGAAACAGATCGCGGCTCAACCAGCCCATATAGACATCAGCGTCCGCTATCAAATCTGGCATGTCCGCTCGATTGACGCAATGGACGAATTCCACCTCTGGATATTGTTCCTTAAGATCGGGAATGGCATTTTCAAGCCCCATATTATTAGATCCTATCAAAACTTTCATTCGTATCTCCTTTTTCTATCCTCTTGGCCTGTCAAATTTATCACCGCAGAGGCGCGGAGATCGCAGAGATAATGCAGAGAAAGATAAAATTCATATCTCCTCCCCTTTCTTTCTCTGTGCTTTCTGTGCTCTCTGTGCCTCTGTGGTGAATTTCACTTTAGTTTTACAATGCTATCCTCTTTCCAGAACTTCGATCTTCCCAAGTTTGTATCTCTTTTGCCCATCATCTCCTTCATGCGGCAGGGCGATCCTGGGCGTTCCATCGCGCAATCCAACTGATACATAGAGATCGTATTTGCCCGGTTGCGCTGCGCGGGAAAAGCTGCGAGGACCATCAACGAATAATGGCGCTACGTTGAGCGCGGATGAGAGCTTATGAACTGGCGCTTCGCCCTTTGGTCCCGTTTTCAGATCCCTCATGCTGAAACTCTCATCAATGTGCGCTGAGACTATACCGCCCTTGTCATCTTTGATAGTAACGGCCATATAACCACCGGGATAGCAGGGAGCAACGCCGGCGTTGGCCCATTTTGTCTCAATGACGAATGGCTCGCCCAGACGCACGCTCTTTGGCCAGATGGCCTCTCTCAACTGAAGCCGATAGCCCATTCGCAGGTTAATTTTGTCGATCACATCGCGGTTTTCGTTCAGCAGAATTCGCGGCCACCAGTGGATCGACATATAGCTGGCGTGGTAGTCCTCAACTGATTTCAGGAAGAGCGATTTGTCCCATGCGCCTCTCTTAACAGACCCGCCGTAATGCTCATGCTCCAGAATCACCGGGAAGTGAGGCCAGAATTCCTGCGCCATCTCAGCATGATACCAGGATCGCGGCGGCGGCTGAACCATAATGCTGTCATCGCGCAGGGTCACACCTCTGGAAAGGGCATAGTCTGATAATGGGAAATGCCTGCCCGGTTTGCTGGGACCAACATAGTCGTCACTGATACACAGCAAAGTGTTTTTAAAGTGTTCGCAGTGCAGGTCGATATGCTGTTTTGGCACATAATCGTCATACTCAAGCTTGGTGCTGGAATGGGTATGTCCCTCTCCCCAGACGCCATAGGAGCCGATGTCAATGAAGGCGACGTTCTCATTGCCATCGTATCGCTGAGCCATAGCAATCAGGAAAGCCTCAAGTTTATCGAGGAATACCGGATCGCCATAATCCGGCTCCCAGTATGTCCCATCCTCTATGGCTCCCTTGCCCGGAGTGAAGTTATAGCCCTTCGCTCCGGCTTCCTCTACCCATTGAGGAGTTGCATATCGCATCCAGCTTTCGGAGCAGCTTATCCTTAATGCGATTCGCTTACCTTTGCTGATCCATCGCTGCGCAGGCGTGTCCAGCAGTGACCAGTTAAACTCTCCCTCCCTGGGTTCAAGAAATGACCACGGTACGCGAAGATATATAGTTGAGAGTCCGGGAAAATCGTCCAGCGTGTCAGAAGGCTCCAGCCTGGAGCCATAGTTGCTGATGATATTGGAGTAAAAGTGCATAGTCCAACCCATGTCAGGATTGACAAGCGCCTTACCTGTATCCGGTAACCTCACAGTGTTGGTCGGTTTTTCTGTCATAGTATAAGCCTTTCGTTTTCCGGGCAAGCCCAGGAACACTGCTCCAATGCCCGCTTGCATAATCATGATGAAACGACGTCTATTCACTTCTCCGTCTCCACTGCCGTGCGCGGGCTTTCGATATGCACCTCCGATGTCCATTTTCGTTGCAGATACTCCTGGACCCCAAGCCGCTCCTCCTCAGTGAGTTTGCCATCATACACCAGGAATTCAGCAACAGCGCCCTCCCATTTTGTCTCCGTTCTGTTGATATTGCCACCTCTGGATTCATACTCAAAGGTCGCCACGCAGAACTCCATCGGTGGCGGAGTCGCACAGGGATTAACTATCTCCCCGTTCAGCCACACCTTCGCTTTTTGCAGTTTTTCCGGGACTTCCTCATTCTGCAAATCCCATATATACGCAGGCACACCAACCCACGGCCCTGTTCCCTTTTGGGATAGTTCATGATCCCTGTATACCATGATGATAGTCTGATAGTTTTTTACGCTCTCCTCAAGCGTCTGGAGCCATATATACTGCCAGCTTGCCACCGGCCTCCCGTTCAGGGTATCAGGCTCGTAGATGAAAAAACTGGTGGCATTCCAACCGCCCGGCTTTCCCCGCCAGCCCAGAAGCGATCCGCGATCCCACTGTCCGGAATCCTCCACGCCGTCGCCATCCAGATCCGCGGCGTCCAGCCACAGGAGCAATTTGCTGCTGGTGACCTGATCGGGTTTCATCAAATTGCCTTGCGACCGCGGAGCCGGACTCATGCTGACCGCCACGCCCACGCGGTTGTAGCTGATGGCTCCGATATCTTCTTTCTGCGCCGCCACAAAGTAATTTCCTGCTTTTGGCGGATGAAATTCGCTGCCCACGTGGACAGGATGACTCATACTCTCATGCCGGGCAGTATACAGCATCTCAAACCGCCCGCCGGCAGGACCTCCGCCTGTCACGGTGAGCTTGCCGCCGTTTGCCTCGCCATTCCATTTGCCCTTAGCCATGATCTCATAGGGATCCGGCGACTCCCTGGTTTCGCCAAATATTTTTATCTTTTCCCGCGATTGGCCGGTGTGATCGGTCTTGAGTTTAACCGTCAGCGGCAGGGCATCGCGACCGGAAACATAGGCATCCAGACGCACCCACGAGCCATAGTCGTTCTGACTCTTATTTTTTTCGCCCTCGGTGTTTACCCATTTTCCGTTGGTGTTGGGAATAACCGCTCCATCCGCCTCTACCACACGCCCGTCGCTGGTGGTGAAAGTGCCCTCATAGAGACCACGCGGCGGCCGGAGTATGTAGGTGGGATAACCTTCCGTGTACCATAGATACTTGAGCCTTTTCTGCGGATTGGCGATTCGCACCCCGCCAGAAGCCGACCTTTTAAAGATGGGGCGCTCCAGTGTAAAAGGTGGCTCATCCCTAATTATAATGGTCTCTTCGATGGTTGTCAGGTTGGCATCCCTGACCGTTACAACGTATTCGCCCGGCGGCAGGAAATATCGCTCCTGGCCTCCTTGCTTCGGATTGTCAGCCCATATAATATTGTAGGGTTTTCGCCCCCCTTCAACGCTCAGTCGGATCTGTCCATTGTTTTCGCAGGTTGAGGCAACCACATCCTGAATGCTCATCTGCAATGACTCCGCAGGCTTCGTCAGAGTGGCTTCACCGGTAATCACTGCCCCGCTTTTGTGAGTAACGGCATAGCTGTATTTTCCATCGCCCACATCTTTCAGCACGAGGCCTTCAGCCCCGGTAGACCACTGGCAGGACACATTCTCAGGATCGTCGCCTTTGATGTCCAGGACAATCTGCCATTGACCGTTCTCCAAATTGCTGCGCGCGTCTACCACCAGCGTAAGCGGTCGCTCAAGATCACATTCAGCAGTGACGCGGCGGAATTCGCTGTCCACCACGCTGACCAAATACGCACCTGCGTCCAGATTTTCGGCTTTTTGCCCTGTATCACCATTAGACCAAAAATACGAATAAGGCGGCTTCCCGCCGCTGATTGAGGCGATGATATATCCGTCATTTATCCCAAGGCAGCCTGGATTTTCCCCATCCAGAACAACTTTCAGGGCTTCTGCCTTTGATGTGGGGTTGGGATTTACGATCCGCCATCGCCTCTCGGCACGCGGATATTGGGCAAATGGCGGGTTGGGGCGGATCAGTTCAGTTCTGTCAGTCAGCGAATAGACCAGTTCGTATTCGGCAATCGCTCCCAACTCCACATCCACAGCATCCACATTTTCGGCGATCACTTTGCCATTTAACCGCCATTGCATTTTCTGCGTGTCTGGAACTGGCTTTATACGGCTGACGGAGAAATGTGCGCGTCCGGGAGATTTCAGGGTTAGTTCCTCGCGAACCGGCTGCGGATTCTCGATGGGGTTTGTGTAGAGATAAGTGCGTCTGGAGGCTGACTGGACACACAGCGGGCAGAGAGTCTCCGAGAATTGGCTCACGCCCATAATGCACACCGGCGTGCTGCGGAAGATATACGCCGCCCGGTGATTCCCACCTTCAAAAAGTCCCATAACGTTTAGATATTTCTTGCTGTAAGGCGTGGGAACTGGCGTTTCGGGATCGATCCAGGGGTTCCACTTAACCTTGTCGCGCTGAAAGACGAGGGTTGTGTTGCCGGACTCATCTGCTCTCCCGAACAGTCCCCAGCCGATATATTTGTCCGGAAGCCCCATGGCTGTATGGGCAAATTCATGGTAAAAGCCCTGAATTTCGTTGCCTACGATCATCGCGTCACCGACGCGTTCCTCCAAGATTCTCCCCGCTCCGCCGCCACCACCGCGTGAATTCAGCATGGCCATGTGAGTGACCCATCCCTTGCCCTCTATGTTCCACGGTAGAAAAAGACGGGCGCGAACCTCGTTGTATACTGTCCAGTGCATCGCCTTTTCACCCTTATCAAAGGCGCGCGGGTCCCACGGCGGGATACTGGGCCACCAGAGAGCATAGGCGTTGAAGAATCCTCGCTGGGATGCGAATGGCTCTACCGCCTTCTCATTTTCAGGGTCAAACGCCGGTTCGATAACGTCGCGCACATGCTTCAGAAATTCCTCCCGCAGTTCAGGTCTATTGTATGGATTTCCCTCGTTCTTTACCCATCGGTTGACCACCACGATATTGATCCGGTTGTCTTTGTCGCCGTTTATCATGATAGGGACAAGCTCAATGTCGTCGGAAACAATCTGATCAAAGTGATCGGCTTTCCGTGTCCTGACTGTGATAGGGCGGGAAGGAGCGAGTAGTTCCCTGTGGCTATCCTTTCCCCGAACTTTTGCCACAAAAATATATTCCGTCTCCGGGGACAGTCCAGCAACCTCATAGCCGGTCTCCGCGTGCCAGCCGCTTCCTTTCAACTTGTCCGAAGTACAGACGAAGTTATACTCAACGCCGCCGGGAGCATTTACGACCTCGGCTCTCATACTGACGGAATAGCTGAGTCGCGCATGTGGCTCCTGTTCCCATTGCAGCGGATCAGATTCGTCAAAAACCGCCTCCTCAGCGCAAACGCCGCCGCTGATCGCCAATGCCATTACATACCATAGCTTCTCCATTTGCTTTCCTTCCTGTCCTCATATTTGTACTTGTCCAGGAGATTATAAACTCCAGTGCGTGAGACATTCTGCTCAACAGGGCAGGCAGGATGCCTGCGCTCCCAGGGTTCATCAGTCGCGAAGCTTTGTTCTATTCGTCAATTCGTGTCATTCGTGTTTTTCCTTGATTTTCCCCAGATCATCCTCAAAAACGGTGAATGGATCTTTGTAAAACGCGATGAAATCCTCTTCATCAGGATGTCCCACAAACGGCACCCAGAAGTGCCCCCTGCCGCTATTTCGCCAGACCAGTGCATAAGCAATCCTGCGTCCCACCGGGTCATTCTTGATCGGCTCGAGCAGATGTTTTGTGTAAAAGTATGATGCTCGATCCCTTGAAAGCCCCCTGCCCGGCCCAACCTCAGCAAGTGCAGCGATCTTGCCGCGAGATTCCGCTGCCTCTACCACAAGCCGCGCGCTCGCCAGAACCGATTCTCCTTTGCCGGAGTAGTTATCAATGCCAATAACATCAATATAGGCGTCGCCGGGATAACCGCTTTCGGGACTGGTAAAACTGGCCGACTTTCCCGGCTTAATATATGGCCCTGAAAGTGGCGAGTATGCGTAGAGGAGATTATGCACAGCTTTTTCATCACGCAGGTATTCCACAGTGAAACGCCACAGTGTAATATAATCCTCGCCGCCATCTCTCGCCGCCCACCAGAACCTCCGCTGATTGTTTTCGTGCCAGGGGCGGAAAATGATGGGGATAGCGTTGCCGTTTTTATCTTTGAGTTCAGAGAGTAATTCCACAAAGGCATCAAGCCTGTCTTTTAACTGCTCATGGTGTGAACCGCCGGGAATGATATGCGGAACACCATTTGCCTGACCTCTGCGGTCCAAATATCCTCGTCCAGTTACGGGGTTACTCATGTGCCAACTGATAGTATTTATACCGCCTCTTTCGTGGGCATTTTTGATCAGTTGCTTCAAAAGATTAAAATTGATGCGGTCCAGGTTCTGCTCACCGCCCAGGCCCAGGCGACCAATATCCCAGCCATAGACTGCGGGAAAAGAGCCAGTAACCTTCTTAACGTCTGATGTGTCTTCTGGCTCCTCTTCGGCCGACCATCCCACGCCGTAGGCTGTGCTGTCCTGATGTCCAAAGAGCATCTTAGTCCGGGCAATCTGGCGAAGCCGGTGAAAAAGTGCTCTGGTCTCCGGTGTCGCGTTTTCGTCGATAGGCGCAGATTCGATCTCCGCCTCTTCCGCATAGGCTGTGCCTGTGCTGCAAAACGCCAGAACTACTATAGTTCCCAATACCAGATGCTGCGGTTTGATCACCATAGTCCGTCACTCTCCTTGTTGTATCATTCAGTATTGATAATGTCAGCGTTGTTCCGGGGAATGCTCCACCATACTTGTGGAACTTACGAGATTATAAAGCAGAAGAGACCAAGAAATCAATAGCGAAAAAAAGGTGTGCTGGAGATCTAAGATTACAGATTAATTAACTTCTCCATTTTACGTCATAACGTTGTGACACGTTCTATTATAGATCATGGTTATTGGCAACGGAAAATCCCCCCAGCCCCCTTGAGCTTTCTCAGAAACCTAAAGTTGGAAAGTCAACTAAGAATACGGATGCTTTGTATGACTGGGATACAGAGGGTACATGATTCAAATAGTCATTGTGAAAA
>SDBT01005043.1_pt1 | contig 22288 bp, 22 predicted proteins | sample 2277101 | NCBI WGS metagenome assembly SDBT01 (sample SAMN10404973, study PRJNA504765) | marine sediment metagenome | isolation source: marine sediment core GS10_PC15, 103 cmbsf | place: Arctic Ocean: Southern Knipovich Ridge | collected 2010 | reverse complement strand
GTATTATATAGCACCACATCGGCGGCCTGGCGGTCGTCGGTGAGTTCGTAACCCGCCGCAACCAGCGAACCGACGATCAACTCGCTGTCCAGCCGGTTCATCTGGCAACCCATCGTTTCAAGGTAGACTTTCATACTTCAGAACACTCCGTGAAAACGTACATCATAACGTGTTGGCCGCCAAAACGGATGGGTTTGTTTAGGTGCGAGTTCAGGACTCTACCGTGGATCGCGGTTGATTCTTAGCTGATTCTAAGATTGCTCGTCGTCCCCGCGTCGCCAGGTTTCCTTTTCCGGCTGATGGTGATCTTCCAGATCGGCGGTCGGGCTGCGGAGCGCCCCTTTTTCGTATTGGCGGGCCAGGTATTTCCTGCGTATGGCGCGGTATGGTTTGGAGAGCTTTCGGTGGAGATAATGCAGGGCGCTTCGTCTGCGTGAAAGGGCGTCCTCTTCGGGCGTCAGTTTAATGTCTGTCATGCGTCGTTTGTGCTTGTAGAGATGGTAGATGTCCTTGGCGGCGATGCGATCGACCAGCGCAGAGAGAATGTTCCTCAGCGGCCAGGGCCAGTCGGGCCTCTTGCGGATCGAAAGCTGATAATCAACCAGGAACGGTTGCCCGTTGGCGGTGACGAGGATGTTCGATCTCTTGTTGGCGTCGACATAGGCGACGTCGCGCTGGTGAATCTGCTCGAAGATGCGAGCGAGTTCGTCGAAGACGACGGCCGGTGGCTTGTCGATGTGATCCAGCGGCAGGGCGTCGATGTATTCGATGGCGTAACCAGTCTCGCCCAGAGATGCGATCCATTGCGGCACGCCGTCGATACCCTCCAACGCCCCGTAGATGTCGCGTTCGTGAGCCTGCAGCCACTTTCCGTACCACTTCAGCGGGAATCCCCAGAACGCATGATCGCGCCCTATTTTTACGACGACGCCGGGGAAATCGGCCTGGCCGGTCGCTTCGTAGAGACACGTCGCAGCCCAGAAGTCGTGCTTGAACACGCGCACAAGACGATACTCGCTACCGGCGATTTCAATCAGATCATCCGGCGCTTCGCGGAGTGCAAACATCTGCTTGTTGACGGGTCTGGTGGTCATATCAAGCTAAACCGCAAGCGGTAGTGATTAAGTCGCAAGCGGGAGTGGTTAAAACGTAAACGGTTATGGAAGCACCGCTGCGGCGATGTCTTGGGCGAAGGCCTTGGCGGCTGTGGCTACTGCCTCGCGCCAATTCATCTTGGCGTAAGCTTCACTGTTATGTGCGTAGATAACGGACCTGCTGGCGTTGACGATCGCCCCGGTTCCATCGTCTTTGTACGAGGCTTTGCAGTCGGCTGCGGTTCCGCCCTGGGCGCCGTATCCCGGTACGAGGAAAAGCTGCTTGCTCATTACCTCTCGCAACTGGGCGGCCTCTGCGGGGTACGTCGCACCCACGACCGCACCGAGGCTGCTGTATCCGCTCTTACCGATTAACCCGGACGCACTTCCCAGTTCGGCGATCTGTTCGGCCATCTGCTGGTAGAATTTCTTGCCCGCAGCGTCGGCGAAATCCTGCGTAGTGGCCGCTGACGGATTAGACGTACGCACCAGCGCGAAAGCGCCTTTGCCTTCTGCAGCTGCGACTTCAAGAAACGGTTCAACACCGTCGGCGCCGAGATAGGCGTTTATCGTTATCGCGTCGGGCGCTCCGTCGCCGGAAAGATGCGCCTTTGCGTAAGCCGTCGCCGTCGAGCCGATGTCATTACGCTTGACGTCTCCGATTACAAGCAGGCCAAGAGATTTGGCATGGGCGACCATGTCGAAGTACAGTTTTACGCCTTCGCCACGGTAGACCTCGAAGTAGGCTGACTGCGGCTTGACTGCCGGAACGTGCGGGGCTACAGCTTCGAGCACGCCCAGGCAGAATTCCCTGACGGCTGCGATCTGGTCGCCGGTGTTTTTCAGTTCATCGGGCAATCTGTCGAAGACCGGGTCAAGGCCAACGCAGACCGGCGAACCCTTGGCGGCGATTGCGCCCAGCAGTCTGTCGGCAAAATTTTCGGACACTTTACAGCTCCTTTCGATGGTAATTGAAGTGGTTATACACTTACCGGGCGCAATTTTAAAGACAGCATCGTCGCCTCTGGTTGTCTAATAGGGCGGGCGATGGTAATATAAGCTCTCAGGAGAACCGAATATGGTCGAAACCGAAGGCTTGCAAAACAGTATCGAATCCATTAGCGCCCGGATAATCGCAATCCGGGACTCTCTTTGACATCCCTGCACGCAAAGAGCATATGGCTGTCCTCGCTGAGAAGATGGCGGCGCCGAATTTCTGGGATAACCCCGAAACAGCACAGGAAACTGTCGGTCAGTTGAAGGCCGCCAAGGCCGTCATCTCTCCGTTCGAGAGCGTCTGGGCGCAGATTGAAGATCTGCAAGTTCTCCACGAACTTGCCGCAGAAGCCGACGACGCGGACACGTTCCAGGAAGTGGCTGACGACTTGGCCAAGTGCTCAGCCGATATGGAGCGCCTGGAATTGCAGACGCTGCTTTCCGGTCCGCACGACGATGGGGCATGCTATTTTTCGATCCACGCAGGCGCCGGTGGAACCGAAAGCTGCGACTGGGCCGAAATGATGCTCCGCATGTACATGCGATACTTCGAACGCGGCGGATACTCAGCCGAGGAAGTCGATCGCACCAACGGCGAAGAGGCAGGCATCCGCTCGGTGACGCTGCGCGTGAAGGGATCTTACGCATACGGTTATCTTTCATGCGAGCGTGGCGTGCATCGACTGGTGCGCATCAGCCCGTACGACGCGCAGAATCGCAGGCACACCAGCTTTGCTTCGGTCGATGTGCTTCCGGTACTCGCCGACGTCGAAGTGGATATCGATTACGAGAAGGACGTTCGCGAAGACACCTATCGCGCCAGCGGCGCGGGCGGCCAGCACATCAATAAAACCTCCAGCGCAGTGCGCCTTACGCACAATCCGACCGGTATCGTCGTGCAGTGTCAAAACGAGCGGTCACAGCACAAGAATCGCGCCGAGGCACACGGCATGCTCGCTGCCAAGGTTTATCAGCACGAGTTGGCCAAGCGTGACAAGGAACTGGCCAAGCTGTACGGAAACAAGGGCGAGATCGCCTTTGGAAACCAGATACGCTCATACGTGCTATATCCGTACCAGCTTGTGCGGGATGAGCGGACCGAGCTGAAGGTAGGGCAGACCGACGCGGTGCTTGACGGCGATCTGCAGGAGTTCATCGATACATATCTGCGTCATCGTGCGTCGAGCAAGAACTAGTACCAGGCGATATCGCTCGCCACCGAAGCGTAATCAGCATGCCGATCAACCAGGTGCTCGCTCCGATGAGTTGCGCAATTTGCCATAGCACATAGGATTCGGCGCCTACAGCGCCGGCCATAATCACCATTCCACCTGCGGCGAGCATCGCTCCAGAAACTGCAGATCGATTGGCCGCGCGGCGGGCTGCTGCTGCTTGGACGATTGCCCAGTGCGTCGTGACGGTCATTCCCATCAGCACCAGCAGTTGCAACCATGCAGGGCGGGGATGGAGCACTTCCAACCACCATATCGTCGCAGCCAGTATCGTCGCAGGCATGCAGAGCGTCACCAGTATCGACCGTCCGCGACCGGACAGGAACGCAGCGCCGGCCAGCAGGGCTGCCGCAGGAATTCGCAGGTCGCCGATGGGCCAGGTTGGAACGGGGGAGCTTTGATGATCTATCAGCCAGATCGCTCCGGCCAGTCCGGAAAGTCCGCCAGATGCGCACAGCGAAGCGAGTAGCGTAAGTTTGGGTGTGCAACGTGATCGCTTAGCGTGAACTATCGATTGAACGGCCATAAGCATCAGCACGAAGACGAAGAAGAAAATCGCCACCAGACTGATTCGCAATTCTGCGGGCGGGCCTCCGGTTATCGCCAGCAATCCGGCAAAAGCGTTGTCAGGAGCGGCGAAGCTTTCAACGTTGAATGCAGCGGAGATCTGCTTCAATGCAAAGAAGCAGAGCAGACCGACAACGCCCGTGACTATGACGCTCGGAATGCGAGCCAAGGTGATGAGCAAACCGTTAACCATGCCTATCATCGCGCCAAGCGATGCGGCGCCAAGTAACGTTGCTCCCGGCCCATAGCCCATATGCATCAGGCCGATAGCCGCTGCTCCTCCGACCGCTGCTACCATCCATACGCTCAGATCGATCGCACCTGCACGCATCGCTACAGCGAAACCCATCGCCACAAGCAGGTAGAACGAGAACATCTGCCCGACGACGTCCATGAAGTACCGCTGGGGACCGACCTTCCATCCGATGAGCAAAGTTCCCGTCATGGCGATGACGAGCACAGCACCGAACAGATCGCGAGCCCAGCGGTCGGTATCAGCGTCGGGCCGAATTAACTCTTCGAATGATCGCAAACGCATTCTCCCTCGGCGCAATCGAACCGGCTGCGCCGCATCGGAAGTCTAACCGGGCAGACTCCCTTAATGAAACCCCATAACCACCTTCTGGGATGTTATAACCATCCGGTCATCTGTGCAAGTATGCGAGCATATTCGACAAAGTTCGGCCATGATACGTCCGCCGGTACGCCATGATCGCAGCTTGGTATGAATCCACCGTCTTTGATTACCGGCTCGATGCGTTTCATCTCGTCTATTATCACCTGTCCGCCCTTGGCCATGGCACGTTTATCAACGCCGCCGACGTAGGCCATCTTATCGCCGTACTCGCGACGGAACTCGTTGATATCGTTGTGGGCGGCCACTTCCACCGGATCGTTGACGTTTACGCCGGATTCGATCCAAAGCGGAATCAGCTCGCCGACGAACCCGTCGCTATCGACGTCGATCAGCGGCACGCCGACGTCGGCAGCCTGTTTCGACCAGCGCTTCCAGCTTGGCATGCAGAACTCGCGTGTCATCACAGGGGAGATCATCGCTTTGGCTTTGTAGGCCATGTCTTCGGAAATGTGGATGCAATCGGGAACGACGTGCGCGAGAATCCGCTCGAGAATCTGCGAGATAAAATCGTTCCAGAACTCGGCCATCTCGGCCACCAGATCGGCTTGCTCGATCATCATGAAGCAGAGGCCTTCAAAACCGCACCATTCTCGCATCTGCCAGAAAGCCCCGTTGCACTCGACGACGAGCAGACCGTCGCGGTCTTCAGCCTGTGCGCATCGCTGGAGGAAGTCGTCTGCGAATCGACCGGCCGTGTTTATATCGTAGCGAGTCTTCATCTGCTCCCAGTCGTCGCGGGTTTCGACGGGGCACTTAATCCAGCGACGCGTGACGAAATCTCTCGCCGTGCGAAGATACGACAAGTCGAATTGGTCGGAGATCTCGCAGACATTTCCCTTCCAGTCCTGGACGATGTAGTGGCCGTTCTTGTGTTCGAGGACCTTCTCTTCGAACTGTGGCATCATGCGGAAATCCGCACCAACGCTGCGGACCTTCTTGACGTTATCAAGCTCGAAACCGAGCGTTTCAGTCAGGCAGTCCAGCCAGTTGGCATCTTCGCTCAGGCCCTGTGTATGCCATGCAGCCAGGGTAGATTCTCTCGGCCCGCCGGGTATGAAGGGTATCTTGTCCGGTGATCTGAAAGTTAACGTCTCAATGTATCGCTGTCTTGGTGTCATCGCTTACTCCACGTCTGAACGTTTGTCCACGTCGTCTAGCGCATGCTGACGGTCGATGTTCGGCGTCCGGGCAGAAGAGCCGTGATAGCTCACATCTCCCCAGCCGAGATCGTCGGCCAGAATGTACAGAATGTTCGGCTTGCTCATGGTTCCGTTCCTTGTTTACGGGTGATGCGTCGTCGTGCATCGGCATCATCCATCGCATCCCTGATGGCTTCCACTTAAAAAGCCCCACAATCGCCGAAGATCGCAGGGCTTTGATAGTAACTTATGTAGGAGCGATCAGTCCAGAATTGGTACCGGACCGGCGAGTGCTTCGAAATCGTTGACGGCCTGCATGTCGCCGGAGCAAATCTGCTCCTTGAACATTCTGATTTCGGGCAATCGCCACGACAGCCAGTACTTGGCGACGGAGAGCTTGGTTTCGTTGACGATGGCCTGGTCGCAGAACAGTACTCCGATGATCAGGTGCACGGCGATATCGACCAGCTTGCGTGCGTAGAGGTCGCGATACTGTATTCCGGACTGTGCCTTTATGAACTCGATCGACTCGTCCAGTATCGCCATACCCTCGGTGATCTGTGGGATCAACTTGCCAGCTTCGCCGGTGAAATCCTTGTCGAGGAGTTCGCCGAGGATCGTCTTTGCAGTACCCGAGATAACGCCTGCGATGCATGCCACCACCTGCAGCTGGCTGGTGCCTTCGTAGATGGTGGTAATTCGCGAATCGCGAAGGTGGCGTTCCGATGCGTAGTCCTTCATGTATCCGCTTCCACCGAGAACGGCGATGGCGTCGTTGGATACACGCATGGACATTTCCGAGGCGTAGTACTTCGCCATCGGTGTGAGGAGCTTGTTGTAGCGGCTGAACTTGCGGGCCGATTTGCGGAGAGTTGTTTTCTCGTCGGCAGCAGGTTCTCCGAATTCCATCTTCTTGAGAGCGCCGATTTCGAGGTCGACGTTGAAGGCAGCATAGTAGCTCAACGAGCGGGCAGCCTGCAGATCGACGCTGCTTTTTACCAGCAGTTCGCGGACGGCGGGGAAGTTCTCGATAGCGGTATCGAACTGCTTGCGTGAATGGCCGTAATCGCGTGCGATGCGATAGGCCGCCTCGCCGATACCGAGCGACTGGGCGGCGATTCCGATTCTCGCACCGTTCATCAGGCTCATAACGTAAGTGATCAGCCCACGCTGGCGGTCGCCGACAAGCTTGGCCGGTGTGTCCTCGAAGAATATCTCGCACGTCGGGCTACCGTTGATTCCGAGCTTGTGTTCAAGCCTGCGGATGTGGACGGTGGGTCCAGCTTTGACCACCAGCAGCGAAAGCCCGCGTCCGTCGGAGATTTCCGGTTCAGTCCTGGCCAGCACCAGAAGTACTTCGCCGCATCCATTGGTGATGAACCGCTTGACGCCGTGGATGAACCAGTTGCCGTCTTTGTCCTGGTAGGCCTTGGTCTTGACCGCTTGTAAGTCGCTTCCGGCGTCGGGTTCGGTCAGAACCATCGCACCGGTCCATTCGCCCGAGCACATACGGGGCAGGAATTCCTGTTTGATTTCCTCGGATGCGAATGCGTTGATCGTCTCGGCGATGCCCTGCAGTCCGTAGATGTTCATCAGCGATGCGTCTGCACGGCTGACGATGTCGTTGGACATTGTGTAGACCAGGTTGGGGCAGTTGATCCCGCCGAAACGGTAGGGCAGCGTGAAGCCCATCAGGTCGGCCTTGCCCATTGCGTCAATCGCCAGGTCAATACCGTTGGCCCGACTCACCGAGCCATCGTCGTTGAGCTGGTTGCCTACTATATCGGTATCCTCTGCAGTCGGTGCGATCAGATCGCCGCACATCTGGCCCAGGATCGTGAGGATTCGCTCGTAGTTGTCGATCGCCTCCTCGGCGTTTTCCGGGGCGAAGTCGAACTCAGAGGCGTACCTGAAATCTTCCTCCAGGAGCGTCGCGAGTCGCGCGGTATCAAAGTGCTTCAGGAGGAACTGGATATCTTCGTTGTCGGTGTAAAAATTGGCCATCGTTATTCCTTTATGCGCCGGCCTGTTGGGCGGCTTCGGCGATACTTGCACCGCTGCGAACGGCCTTGATCATCTTCGGAATGACTTCCTTGTAATCGCCCACGATTCCGTAGTGTGCGACCGAGAAGATTTCGGCATCTGGATCGGTGTTGATCGCCAGTATCTTTGCCGAATTCTGCATACCTGCAATGTGCTGAATTGCACCGGAAATACCCGCCGCAACGTAAAGTGCAGGCCGAACCGTCGTACCGGTCTGTCCGATCTGGTGATCGTTATCGATATAACCGAGATCGATCGCCGCACGCGACCCGCCAACGGCGGCGCCGAGGCATCCGGCCAGTTCCCAGAGCATGTCGAATCCGTCTTTGGAACCGATGCCCGCTCCGCCTGCTACGATAACGCGGGCGGCCTTGAGGTTAACCTTCTTACCTTCGCGGCTGGATTCTTCGATCTTCAGCGGCAATTCGAACCCGTCGAGGTCGGCAGTGACGGCGACGACCTCACCGGTGCGGGATTTGTCGGCGTCGGGGACTGGCATTACGCCTTCGCGAACCGTAGCCATCTGCGGCCAGCGGTGCGGGTTGACGATGGTGGCGATAATGTTTCCGCCAAATGCCGGACGAATCTGCAGCAGCAGGTTCTTGTGCTCTTGCTTGGTCCTGGGCTCGGTATGGTCGCCGATCTGCAGGTCGGTGCAGTCGGCAGTCAGTCCGCACTTGAGCTGGCTGGCAACCGAAGGCGCCAGGTCGCGGCCGACTGAGGTCGCTCCGAACAGGCAGATCTGCGGTTTTTCCTGCTCGACCAGAGCGCAGATAACCTTTCGGTAGCTTGCCGTCTGGTAGTGGGAGAGCATCGAATCCTCGATCAGGTAGACCTTGTCCGCACCGTGTGCGATCAGGTCTTTGCCCAGGCCTTCGACGCCGCTGCCGATTAACACCGCAGCCAGCGGGACCGAAAGCTTGTCGGCAATCTCCCTGCCCTTGGAAAGCAGTTCGAGCGGAACGTCGTTCAGCACGCCGTCTTCCTGCTCTGCGAAAATCCAAACTTCACCGTTTCTGTTTACGTCTATCATTATCGTTCCTCGGTCTTATCCGATGGTGTGTTCTTCAATGAGTTCGGCGATCAGCGTTGCCACACCGGCGTCGGTGGGCGGGAATTCCTTGTACTCGCCACCGGTCAAAACGACCGACTGAATCCGGTGGACCTTGGTGGGGCTTCCGGACATTCCGCACCAGTCCAGGTCGGCTTGGAGGTCTTCGAGGTTCCACTGCTCGATGAGCAGGCCCTTATCGGCGAGTTTGGCGCAATACTTCTCGACCTCGCTGGCCTTCAGTTCGGCGGTGTAGTTTTCGTAATCGCCTTCGAGCAGGTGCTCGGCCAGTTTTTCCACTTCCGCCCTGGAGCGGGCTTTCTTGAACTTCATGACGGCCTTGACTGCCGGCGGGCGGGGGGTGTTGGCGGTATCCATCACCGTCAGCAGCGCCGGAAGCTTACCGGAAACCACCTCGTGCCCGTTCCCGACATTGCGGCGGACGCGGACGGTATCGCCATCAAGGATGATTTCCTCGAGGTAGGTGATGACCGTGAATCCGAGTTTCTCGGCCAGTTGCGGTCCTACCTGGGCGGTATCGCCGTCGATAGCCTGCCTGCCGCAGAAGACAAGGTCAGGATCGAGCTTCTTGATCGCACAGGACAGAATATAGCTCGTCGCCAGCGTATCTGAAGCCGCCGCCTTGCGGTCGGTGATCAGAGCGACGCGATCGGCCCCGCGGAACATCGATTCGCGGAGGATTTCGCAGGCTGTCGGCAAGCCCATCGTCAGAACGGTTACGGTTCCACCGTAGGCGTCGCGGACGGCCAGCGCTTCTTCCAGAGCGTTCAGATCTTCCGGGTTGAAGATAGCCGGCAGGGCGGCACGGTTTACCGTGCCTTCTTCGGTCATCGCTTCGCCGGTGATTTGTTTGGTATCCGGCACTTGCTTGACGCACACTACGCAGTTGTATCCCACGTCAGTTGCTCCTGATTTGAGTATGTCTGAGATAAGTGAGACAGGTTATCTATATAACAATGGTCCGCTATAGGCGGACCGGTGAGGCAAAATAGTAGGCGAACCCCGCCGCCGCGTCAAGCCTATTCGCGCGCTTAGTTATCGGGCCTTCTCGTATAAAACCGGCGACCGAAACCCAACCTGCACGACCGACTTCTTTTGTCGACCCGCGGCCAACTGTTATAATGATCTGCATTGCGAAGGGTTCCAGCAGAAATAAGAGGATAGCTTATGACCAGTCAACACGATTCAACAAGCCACAATCACGGTGAAGGGATTCAACTGGAACCCGAGCCCAAGGCGATACTGCAACGCGGCCTGCGCGAATTGCTGAAGCTGAGCGAAGGTCTTCATCTTCCTCACGAAAACCCGGCGAGGAAGTATCCGCTGCCGCTTTCGCTGATGGCCTACAAGGAAGTTCCCGATCTTACCGAAGTCCGCTTGGATGTCGAGGCTCGCATAGAAAGTGATCCGGTCAGCATACTGGAAAACGCCCTGGTGCTCGCCGAGGCCGTGGAAGCCAACGCGCCGGACATCGCCGGGCATATCCTGCCAGACGGAAAATTTATAGGTGCGTGTTTCAATTCCAAGCGACGTAACGGCTGGATTGCCGTTATGGGTGATGCAGACCGGGGCGAGATTGCCCATGCAATCGGCGAATACTGGCAGTTCGAGTTTTTTAACGGACCTGACCGCCCGACCGGTATTTATGTGCTGCTGAACATGCTGGCCAAGTACGCCTTCGTCTACGGTAAGCAGCCGACGGGCGATGCCCACGCACTGAGCCACTTTGTCGAAGACCACTGCCCCGGCGTGTTGGTCTGCAGCGGAAAGATGAGCGACCTGGAATTGGCGCTGTCGCTGGCTGCGATGAAGATGGGCGTCCCGGCCGTTGTCCCGAGCGATTATCCGTTCCCGCTCGGTAGGACGATACGCGCAGATAGCCTGGACGATATCGCTCAGGCGGTAGTAGGTTTCGCAAATGTTCGCAAACTACTGGATGTACCCGATCGCCCGGAGTATCCGGATTACTGCAATGATGACAACCTTTCGCAGGACATCGAAGCGGAAATCGTCTGGGGCGATAGCGCAGAGAGTTTTTATATCGTTCGCGGCGGCCAGGTCGCCAAGAGTGAGACTATCGTTACCGCTGCGCCGTCAGGGCCGATGGGTATTATCGTTACGCTCGATGCCGAGCCGATGGACGCGTTCGATTGTAAATTCATTGAACGGGCCATCATCAACAAGCTCGCATTGATAGACGGTCTCGCCGTGCAGTACGACGGAGCGAACCTCCGCCTGCTGCAGGGGGAGTCTGCGAATCTCGATCCGCAGTGGATCGGTGAGGTACTGATCGCAGCCGTCGGTAAGCAGTTCCCGAAGATCAAGAACATCCGCGTCGAGGTGTTTTTTGACACCGATCAACTCGCTGAACTGGCGCCGCGGATCGCTGCTGAAAAACAGTTGCGGACCCAGGTGATAGACGAAGCTACCGAGGAATCGGCTGAGCAGTTCTACGCGTGCATCGGTTGTTCGCCGTTCGCGCCGGACCACTGTTGCATAATAACTTCACAGCGCCCTCCGATATGCGGGCGCCCCTTCGCACTCATCAAAACCGGTGCGCATTACGGTTATGACGACATGAGCGGTATTCACCATTCGAAGCTCCATCGCGATATCAATTCGTTCGTGGTGATCGATAAGGGCCAATGCCTCGATGAAACCTCCGGCGAGTGGGACGGTGCGAACAGGGCGGTGGCTCGACTTACTCATGGCCGGACCACGCGCGTGCAGTTGCACTCTGTCTCGGATTTCCCCGCCACCGGATGTGCGTGCTTCAGGATGGTGGTGTTCGAGACCGATTCGCCTGGCGACGGAATAGGCATCATGGAAGCCGGTTATGAAGGCACCGCGCCCGACGGGCGGACATGGCGAGACTTGCATTACGCGCTAACTGGTAAGCAGGTGCCCGGAATGGTCGGGGCGGCGCCTGGATATCTGCGGTCGACGAAATTCCTGCAGGCACAGGGCGGATGGGATGCGGTGGTCTGGGTGAGCGACAAGATTGCCGCCCTCATGGGTGACGATCTGCCCGCACACGTGCAGATCGGCGGTTAGATAGGGTTCAATCAACCACGAATTACTCGAATTCAAACGAATCTCACGAATTGAAATAAGAAAAAAACTTCGTGTAATTAGTCCTGATTGGTGCAATTCGTGGTCTGCCGTTTTATCTGGTAGGCGTCACGAAAGCGTTGGGCGAGTGCTTCTTTGCAGCGGTCAGAGCGGCCTGGGCCTGTTCATGGGTGGGGTATCGCCCTGTCTGCACCACGTGCAGAGGCCGCTTGTCGTAGAGGATCGCCCTGTGCCTTGCCGTCAAACCGGCTGCGATGAGGGAATCGGCCTGGTCAATAGCCCTCGTCGAATCGATGAACGCTTCGGTCTGTATCGTCCAGGCGGTTGCGTGCGTGCGTCGGGCTGAGAGCTTGGCAAGCTCGCTGTCGTTGAAGAAGTAGATTACGCGATCGAAGTGTACGTCGGCTTCTTCCCATCGCCCCTGAATCTGCAGGATGCACCCGAGGCGATAGCGTGCCCTATCGGATGGCTGCTCTCCGCGCTCGGTGTTCTCCAGTGCCTGGCGGAACATATTCTCAGCCAGCGTCATTTCGCGTCCCTGGTAGGCGATCTCGCCAAGTTCGACGAGCGCCTTTGCCTGCATTTTGGGCTTCTTGCTCTTGGAGAGCGAGTCATTCAGATCGGCCTTGGCTCCGTCGATATCGTTCATCCGGCGCTTGGCCAAACCGCGAAGGTAGTAGGCCTCGTCGGCGCGGTTGGTGCGGGAGTTTTCCAGAAGGAAGGCGTCCATCGTCTGGATGGTCTGGTTATTCTCACCGGCGTGGTAGGCATCGTACCCGGACTGGAGCAGCCTTGCCGCCTGCGGCGTGAGCGGCGCATCGCAACCGAGCGTCGCTGCTAGCAGCAGCAGAACCAAAACGGCTATTGTGTTGGACTTGACGTTCATCAGCAGTCTCAATCGTCTTGAAGAGCGATTCGCCTGATTCATTATCCTCTGGTTGCGTGCTGGGCGATCTGGAGGTACTGCATGCGGATTTCGTACAGGGCGGTATCGAGAAGCTTCTTCTCCTCGTCGGTCAGGTTGCCCTTGGTCTTTTCATCGATGACCGAAAGCATGTCGATGTGATGCTTGGCCAGATCGAGATCAACGTAGCGTTTCTTCGTCTCTGGGTCTTCGACTCCGCCGAGGGTCATCAGCGTCTGAGCTACCAATGAATTGACAAGCGTTGCGAAATTAGCCGGCGGAAGTTGTCTCGGTCCGTCCTCAGCAGCGCCTTGCTCGGTGGCCGGTGCGGTGGCGGATTCGGCTTCGATCTTTTCGGAGAGTTTTTCCTTCTCGGCCTGTGCCTGCGCTTTCCAATCGTCGTCGATGATGATCTTGGGTTGCTCGGCGTCTTTGTTGTTTTGCTCAGCCATGTTGACGGCCTTTCGGTAGGGTCTAGTTTTCGGTGCAGCGTTTGACGAATGCTGCGTAGTCTTCGGGCGTATCGATGCCTGCTGCGTGGTAATCGATCACGCCGACTGCGATAGAGTAACCGTTTTCAAGTGCTCGGAGTTGTTCGAGCTTCTCTGATTTTTCTGCCGGAGTTTGCGGTAGTGCGGAGGGTGTCTGCAGGAAGCCCGCTCGGTAAGCGTAAATTCCCAGATGCAGCAGGTAGTGCGTCTGGCCTTCACCGTCGCGGTCGCACGGTATCATCGCCCGGGAAAAATACATCGCCATCCCGCATGCGCACATGACAACTTTGACCTTGTTCGGATCGGCGGCCTGGGCGGCAGGTAGTGGCGTTGCGAGCGTAGCCATCGGAGCGTCGGTGGTTTCGATGAGCGCAACAAGCTGATCGATGCACTGAGCGGGAATGTCCGGTTCGTCGCCCTGTACGTTGACGACGATATCGTCGTCGGCAAGATTGAGTTTCTCGGGCGAGGCAGCTTCTGCCAGGCGGTCTGTCCCACAGCGGTGGTCTGGCGATGTCATAACGGCGCGGCCGCCGAATGCTTCGACTGCCTCGAAGATACGATCGTCGTCGGTCGCAACCACTATTGCGTCAACGGTTGCGGCCGCCTGAACCGACTCGACGACGTGCTGGATGAGCGGCTTGCCCGTTTCAGCGAGCAACGGTTTTCCGGGCAATCTCGTCGATGCGTAACGGGCCGGGATAATGACGGTCGCTTTCATGACCAGCGAGTCTAAACTGGCAGCGCAGAATTGCAACAGTGCAGTTACTGGAGTTTTTCATGATCGGCCGGGAGTTGGTCATGATTCAGGCGATAGTGCGGCGAGTCTCACCGAAGGCATCCTACGGACCTGACTCACCGTGAGATAGTCTTGCGAAAAATGCAAAAAGGGTGACGGGTCGGGCCTGCCCCGCAGCTTGCCCATTGTGGGGGGAGACCCACCACCCTTGAAATCTAATCGCTATTGAAGCTACACGGCTTGACCAGCAAGCCGTGCCACCCGACGTTGCCGGAAAGTGTCACCCGACGTTGCCTGAAAGTACCACCCGGCGCACTAACTTTATGCCCTGCCGATGTATTCGCCTGTTCGCGTGTCGACTTTGACTATCGTTCCGTTCTCGACGAACGGGGGAACCTTGATCGTCGCTCCACCTTCGCAGGTAGCATCCTTGGGCTGGTTGGTAGCCGTCGCGCCCTTCAGTGCCGGCGGGGTGTCGGTCACCTTCAGCTCCACCGTGTTGGGAAGCTCGGCGATAACGGGTGTTCCATCGACGAAGGATACATCTATCACAACGTTCTCGGTGAGGTAGACCTTGTTGTCGCCAATCAACTCGGCGGAGATGGTTATCTGATCGTAGGTTTCCGGATCCATCAGCACGTGGCCGGAACTTTCGGAGTAGAGATACTCGAGCTTCTTGCGATCGACCATCGCCTGATCGAAATTTGCTGTCGTGCGGTAGCGATCGGTGATGACCTGCCCTGTCTGTAGGTGCTTGAGCGTGATGGACTGATAGCTCTGACCTTTGCCCTTTGCGACTTTTTCGTTACTGACGCAGACCCATATACCGTTCTTGTGATTGACGGCGATGCCGCGCCTGAGATCGTTTGCCTGTATTGCCATGTGGGTACATCTCCTTCAGCGGGATATTCAAAGAATATCTATTGTACCGAAAACTGCGAATCTGGCAAGTCCTACTCCGCGCGCCGAGGTTGACGCACAGGCGGAATCTGGTATAATCAGTACAGCTTTAGGAGGCTCTTTTTCCGGAGAAGAACTGTGAAATTGCTCCATCGCGCGCGAATTCCGATTGCCGCCGCTTTCGTACTGGCGAGCGTTTCGTTCTCCTTGGCTTCCAATCCCTATATTCTTTTAGGCCCGTCGGATGGTTTCGCGCTCGATCAGCCCCGAGTTGCTGTTCGTGTCGAGGATCTGTCCTCGCCTGGGGCACCCGCCCCAGATACTGCCAATACTTTCCTGCTCGATACCGGAGCCCAGGGTTTCATGGCTGTGAATCTGGCGGTCACCGAACTGGACGCCGCAGGTTATCAGACCGAGGCGGTCTATCTCGAGCAGGGTATCGCTGGGTTCGAGCCGTTCGATGTTTCGGCTGCCTATGATTTCAGCTTCGCCGGAACCGATGGCAACGCCATCACGCTGCCAGCTACGAGGATACTGTCCAGCGAGTCGGTGAGCTTCGGCGGGTTTTCCGGCATCGTTGGCATGCCCGCGATGGTCAACCGCATAACGACGCTGGACCTGGCCGCGATGACAGGCGGCGACATCGGCATCGATCTCATGGGTGTTGCGTTCCCGGCTGAACTTCCGGGCGATGCGGGCCATCGCTACAGCATGTCGCTGAGCATGGTGGACTTCCCCGCAGCTGGGCAGATCGAGCCCGACGATCCGCTGCCGACCTACGCGCCCGTGCCGTTCGTGGAAACCCGCCTGCGTCATGGAAACAATGTCTCGGGCGGATCGTTCCTTATAGATACCGGCGCTCAGCTTTCGATTATATCGACGGCGATAGCCATTGAGCTCGGCCTGGATACTGACGGCAGTGGCGCAATCGACACCGAGGCAATCGAGTGGATACAAGTCGGCGGGGTGGGGGGCAGTACCTTCGCGCCGATGATAATCTTCGACAGACTCGCCCTATCCACCGACCAGGGCGTGGACATCGTCTGGACCGACATCGATGTGCTGGTGATCGATATCGATGTCGAGGAAGGTGGCGCGATCGCCGGCATCTTCGGCTGCGAGCTTTTCACCAGCGGCTGGCTGCTGGCGGTGCTCGGAGGCGAACCAAGCGGATACATCAACCAGGTGCATCTGGACTTCCGCAACTACGACGCCGATCCGAACAACTTGGCCGGAACGATGTACTTCGACCTGCCAGCGGACTTCGACGTGGTAACGCCCGGGCTGGCTGGCGACTTGAACGGCGACTGGAGCGTTGACATCGTCGATCTGAACATGGTGTTAATCGACTGGGGGAAGTCCGGTGCGGCGATATCCGATTCGCGAGCGGACGTTAGCGGCGATGGCACGGTGGGTATCGAGGATCTCAACACGGTCCTGATCGACTGGGGACAAATCGCGCCATAGAGTCGCGAGCTAATCACCGCCTTGAGACGCAACCCACCATAGTCCCAGCCCCGCCACCTGCAGCGCAGCTATCAGCCAGAACACTCTACGAAAGCTCTTTTTCTGCGTCTTGTGTCTGAAAACTATCTGGCCCAGCAGAGCACCAGGTGAGCCACCGAGGGCGGCCGCCAGATGCAGAATCGACTCTGGGGTTCGCCATTTGTTGCGACGGGCCTGGAGTTTGTCCAAGGCATACATTGACAACATGCAGACGTTGATACCGGCGAGATATGCCCAGATCGGATTCAGACCCGCCTGCCAGGCACCCAGACCCACCAGCGCAAGAACTGATCCACCGATCACTAGCCAGGCAGTATTGCTGCTGCGGTCAGGCACGGTTCGTCACGCTTATCCTTTGAGATGCCTGTCGAACCATCCGACAGCTTTTTCCTGAATGTCGGCATCGTAGCAGTGCACAACCGGCGGGCTGTAATAGGAGAACTTGTCCGGGCAACCCGCCCACTCGAAACCTTCTGCGATCTGCCGGGACGCTTCGGCTTTTGCTTCGTCCGGGAAGAGTATATCCTTCTCGGAGAGAACGACCATCGACGCCTTGGGAGCGGCCATGACCGTCAGGTCCGGGATGTCGATGTGGGTCCACACGCCAGGTAGCAGATTGAACGTGCCCACCGCTCCGGCGAGGTTGTAGGCCTGCTGATAATTACCGGTGGTCATCCATCCGACGCTGCAGGAAGCCTTGATGCGATCGTCGAGGGCGGCAAGTATGTTGGTTCGCCATCCGCCGCCCGATACGCCCGTGCAGCCGATATGCGATGCGTCCACTTCGGGCCGGGACAGCAGGTAATCGACACACCGGCTGTCGTCTATGAAATTCACGCCCGCCCACGTCGTACCTGCCCAGTTCAACTGGCGAACGCCCAAATAGAGTTGCGCTACGGTTTCTTCGCAGACGGAAACCGAGTCGCGAATCGCCAGGTCGAACGGATCGTATTGCTCGGGGAGGTCGCCAAGTCCGCGCGGTGCCCGGCAGCCGAAATGGAAAGCGTCCACCACGATAACCGCATAACCCTGCTTGGCGAATTCCTCGGCGAGATAGTTTCCGCTGTATAGCTTGTTCCTGTGCTCCAGCAGCATCGGGTGGTCGCGCCCCACGTTGACGACGCGCTCCTTGCCGAAGATCATCGGCCCGCCCCATGCATGGAATACAACCAGCGCCGGAACCGGTCCGGTCGCATTCTTGGGCAAAAGGAAACAGCCCTCCAGGCGGAACCACGGGGTGGAATCGAACTCGATGAATTCCTGAATGAACTCGCCGCGATCGATCGTCTTGACGGTTTTGGCGTTCAGGTCGCAGTCAACCGAGCTATGGTGAAGCCCGTCGCGCAACAGATCCTGAACCTGATCGCGCCACTTATCGAATGTTCCATTGGGATTGGCCTTGCGCCAGTTTTCGGCGGTCAGGTCAAGGGGCCTGTTTTCGCGAAGAGCCTGAATTGATTCATGAAGTGAACCATAAGTGTTCAGCGACTTGGTTTCGATCTTATGGCCTGGATTATCGTTGGGCATTGCGTGCTCCCGTTGTGTATTTTGCTATTACCATCCCTATGTGCCAGGCAAGCAATGATATGAAAATCCAGGCGAAGATCAAAGCCCAAAGCGGAATGCCGCCCGTGTGTCTTGCAGCTGGATATGTTGACAAGCCATCATCTTGCCGGCGACGAATTGGTGGTAAATGCCCGGTCTGGGCCTGCGGTGATGCTGAGGGAATTGGTCAATCAAGCCGGTCGAGAAACTGCAGCCCCAGGCCGTACAGGTGGCCGATCGAACGCATTCTGACCAGGCGCACCAGATACTTCATATGGGTAGTGCGGCTTCGGGTTCTGGAGTGACTGTTGGATGGTTCCAGTTGCAGGATCAGTCTGTCCGTTATGGCGAGTCCGTCGCGGCTGGTGGCCACCACAAAGACCCCTCCCTCGGAGATATTGCTTGCCTGCCCCTTGGCGAGAACCTCGCCATCAGTATCGCAGACCGTTGCGCTATAGGTGACTGGAACCCGGTCACTGTTTCGTCTATTGGCCGTTAACGAACCGGTGTTTGAACGTCTCGCGGGATCCGGAACCACAGCGTGTCCTCCTGAGATGATCGGCTGTTGCCAAGCGCATCACTATCCTATTGGAGTATAAGATACATTACCCGCTCGTGCGCCGAAGCATCCGGCAGACTCCTGTATCGCTTCGCGGAGTGGAGTTATGGCCACCGGTTAGTCTTCATGGGAGGCACGGCTACCCACCACGGAGGATTTTGTCCGTTGAGCCACGGAAGATCGGCGGCCCATGTCGTGTATGGCGCGCCATAGAGCCCGATCGTATCTAACGTTTCGTAGCCCACGTGGCCGTCGGCGAACGCAATGTGCCCTTTTTCATACTCACTGCCGTGCCGCGTGCTGAAATAGTTCAAGGGGCTTCCAGACTCCGGATCGTAGGCGGATGCATCGTTTACAGTGACCCTGAAAGCATACCAGTGCCACGTCTCGCCAAGCAGATACATCCGGTCCGCCCGTATGGTCAGCTGTAAGTTGAAATAATCACCGCCGCTGCTGCCGCTTGGGTCTCCCCCAACTTCGCTGTAACCCATCCTGCCGTTGCGGCCGTACGAACTCTTTGTTCGGATGTTCGTTTGCGGCCAACCGTTGGACATATGATCGTCCATGGGGCAATAGAACATCTCTACGTTGTCGACATAGCTCCGCGGAGCGCGCCAGAAATCAGGGCCATACACATCCACCATGGTCGTGCTATCTTCTACGGTCGTTTCATTGCCTCCGTAAGAGTGCAGCATGTGTTGGTAGTTGAGCCACATATTGGTCGTTGGCCCGCCGGCGTAGGGGTTCACTCTGATATAGTCCTTGTGCAGCCATCCGTTGTAGTCCTCGGAGTATAACTGCATGGCCGTAAGCACACCCTTTACGTTGCTCTTGCAGATTACTTCCTTGGCGAGGTTCTTGGCCTGTTGCAGCGACGGTAATAGAATGCTGACAAGCAGGGAGATGATCGCAATGACCACCAGAAGCTCGATTAATGTAAACGCTTTTTTTGTAATCATGATGTGCTCTTTCGACTTATCGGCGCGACGCGAAGTGAATTGAATTTGGCAAACGAAAGTGTGCGTTCTGGAAGATATTCCGATGGGGTCATTAAACGACGACCCGCCCCCTGGCCTTCTACTACAAGGCCGACTGTTATTGTCGCCGATTCTACAGGCAATTGTCAAGGAAAATGGGGCCAATAAGCAAGCTCAACAGCCTTCCAGAACCGCATTGCCTGCACTTGGCGATGGTTGAAAGCGGCTGGCATTTGAAAAACGCACCCAAATATGCTCTGCTGAAGCGGTAATGCTGATTGCACCTACAATGCGAGCCCCTTTGGGCGACGACGAGCGACACATGGCCGAGGCGCTGGCGCTGGCTGGCGGCGGCGCTGGCGCAGTGGAACCAAACCCGATGGTCGGGGCGCTGATTGTGCGCGATGACGAAGTAATAGCCCGCGGCTACCACAAGCAATTCGGTGGTCCGCATGCGGAGAGAGAAGCTTTCAGCGCAGCTAAGGCATCAGGAATCGACGTGGCCGGTGCGACGATGTACGTCACGCTCGAACCGTGTTGTCATCATGGCAAGACACCGCCATGCACGGCTGCGATTATCGAAGCTCGAATCGCGCGCGTCGTCATCGCCATGGAAGACCCCGACGCCCAGGTCGCCGGTAAGGGAATATCGCAGTTGCGTGAGGCAGGCATCGAAGTGCAGACGGGCGTCTTTGAAGACCAGGCCCGGCGAATGCTTTCTGCGTACATGAAGCTGCGAACCCTCGCTCGGCCGTGGGTGACTTGCAAATGGGCACAGACGCCGTCGGGTCTGATAGCGTTGAGCGAGTCTGAAGGCAGGTGGATATCGTCGGCCCAGTCGCGCGAGAAAGTCCACGAACTGCGAAGCCACTGCGACGGAATACTCATCGGCGCAGGAACGGTGTTGGCTGACGATCCGCTGTTGACCAACCGCAGCGGGGCAGGTAAGCAGCCCGCGAGAATCGTTCTGGACGGGAAGCTGCGAATGCCGCTGGATTGCCAACTGGTGCGCACGGCCGAGCAATCGCCGGTGATCATTGCCACGACGCACCAGGCGATAACCGCCGATCCAGATAAGTCCGCGCACCTGCAAGCGGCTGGTGTGGAGCTGCTGGAACTTTCCGCAGGCCCAAACGGTATCAATCTCGACGCGCTGCTGGACGAATTGGGCAAGCGCAACTGGACGCACCTGCTCGTCGAAGGCGGGGCGGCTGTTCTTGAATCGTTTATTCTCGGCCGCTATGCCGATGAACTGTTGGCGTTCGTTTCGCCGGATGAGGCTCGCTCTGACGCGGGGGATTTGCCGCGCTTCGACATCGCCGAAGTCCGCAAAAAATTGCGTCTGGGCGAACCGGTAATATCACAGATCGGCGGCGACGAGTTGATGCAGTTCGTGCTTGGCGATTGACACTTCAATTCCACCGTGGTCTTAATCGCCGCGCCTACTCATCCTCAGGTGCTATCTCAGCCTCGGGTGATATCTCATTCTCGGGTGATATCTCAGCCTCGGGTGATATCTCAGCCGTTCGGTGGCGGAGTTGTCCGCAGGCGGCTGCGGTGTCCAGGCCACGCGAATGGCGGACGTGCACGTTGATGCCATGTTTTTCGAGATTTGCTTTGAAGGCCTTGACCTTCACCTGCGACGGTGGCGCGAACGGGAGCGATTCGACGGGATTGTAGCTGATCAGGTTCACGTTGCACCGCAGGCGATTGGCGATGTTAGCCAGTGCTTCTGCGCAGAGGGTCGAATCGTTCACCTCGTCCAGCAGCAGATACTCGAGTGTTACTTCGCGTTTTCTGCTTTCGTAGAATTCTTCAGCCGCGTCGATGATCGCGTCCAGGGTTACCGTGGCGGCCGAGGGTATCAGCTCGCGCCTCATCGTGTCGTTAGGCGCGTGGAGCGAAATCGCCAGCGTGATGGGCAGGTTTTCCCTGGCCAGCCTGCGTATCTGATCGGGGATGCCCAGCGTCGAGACCGTTACCTTGCGTGCCGATATCCCGAAGCGCTCAGGATCGATAATCGCACGGATGGATCTGACGACGTTATCGTAATTCACAAGCGGTTCGCCCATGCCCATGAACACGGCGTTGGTTATCTTCACGTCGCAGGCCTGCTGTATGTGCAGTATCTGCTGAAGAATTTCGCTCGTCGTCATGTTTCGCTTCAGCCCGCCGATTGTCGATGCACAGAACTGGCAGCCCATGGCGCATCCGACTTGCGTCGAAAGGCAAATCGTGTTGCGACCATGTGCGGGGATCAGGACCGTTTCAACGTGCTCGCCGTCGGCAAGTTTGATCAGCAGCTTGACGGTGTCGTCGCTGCTGCGAGCAGTTTCGACAATGCGAGAATCCATAACCGTGAACTGCTCGGTGAAGCGAGCGGGCAGGTTGGTCATTTTGGCTGGATCGACGACGCTCTTGGTCGCCACAGTTGATCGAACATACGAATATAACACCGGAACGGGCGCCCTTGATGATAAATCCGGATCCGATGTCTGGACCGGTGACGGCTCCAATTTCATATCGTCGGTAAACTGGAATGGCATTGCGTATTATGTGAACAATAAGGATCAGATCCGGCAATATAACGGCACCACGGAAAGCGTATTTGTTGTGGACATCGACGGCGGTGGCAACGATGTTGATACTTGCCTCATTCTTTTAGTCCACAAGGAGCGGCTTATATTGTTCAGCACAGTCGAAGGCGCCCGATATCCGCAACGCGCCCGCTGGGCTGATAATGTGGCGGTTTGGACCGGCGACGAGTTGATGCAGTTCGTGCTTGGCGATTGACACTTCAATTCCACCGTGGTCT